>CAJDUC010000065.1_pt2 | contig 23414 bp, 22 predicted proteins | sample 7390041 | NCBI WGS metagenome assembly CAJDUC01 (sample SAMEA7055666, study PRJEB34461) | soil metagenome | biome: terrestrial ecosystem; feature: Peninsula; material: soil | place: Antarctica | collected 2016 | reverse complement strand
AAACTGCCAAAACTGCACTCTCGCGAAACACGAAACGCCCGCCACCCGCTCAACAGGAGCGGATGCGGGCGGTTCGGGGCGGGGCGCGGAACTACGCGGCGGTCTAGTAGCGGTAGTGGTCGACCTTGTAGGGGCCGTCGATCGGGACTCCGATGTAGGCGGACTGGGCCGGGGTGAGCACGGTCAGCTCGACACCGAGGGCGTCGAGGTGCAGACGGGCGACCTTCTCGTCGAGGTGCTTGGGCAGCACGTAGACACCGACCGGGTACTTCTCCGGGTAGCAGTACAGTTCGATCTGGGCGAGCACCTGATTGGTGAAGGAGTTGCTCATCACAAATGAGGGGTGCCCGGTGGCATTGCCGAGGTTCATCAGGCGTCCCTCCGAGAGCACCAGGACGCTGCGCCCGCTCGGCAGGCGCCACTCGTCCACCTGGGGCTTGATCTCGACCCGCACCGCGCCGGCCAGGGCCTCCAGCGCCGCCATGTCGATCTCGTTGTCGAAGTGGCCGACGTTCGCGATGATCGCCAGGTGCTTCATCCGAAGCATGTGGTCGACCCCGATGACATTGAAGTTGCCGGTTCCGCTGACGAAGATGTCGACCTGCGGGGCCACCGATTCGATCCGGGCGACCTGAAAACCGTCCATGGCCGCCTGCAGCGCGTTGATCGGGTCGATCTCGCTCACGATCACCCGGGCCCCCTGGCCGCGGAGCGCCTCGGCGGCGCCCTTGCCGACGTCGCCATAGCCCGCGACGAAGACGACCTTGCCGCCGATCAGAACGTCGGTGGCACGATTGAGCCCGTCAGGCAAGGAATGACGGATCCCGTACTTGTTGTCGAACTTCGACTTCGTGACCGAGTCGTTGACGTTGATCGCCGGGAAGAGGAGGGCGCCGGCGCCGGCCAGCTCATACAGGCGGTGTACACCGGTGGTGGTTTCCTCGGTCACGCCCGCGATGTCCGCGGCGATCTCCGTCCAGCGGGTGGCGGACCCGGCCAGCGACCGCCGCAGGGCGTCGAGGACAACCCGGTACTCATGACTGTCGGCCTCGGTCGTCTCCGGAACGGCTCCGGCCTGCTCGAATTCCCGGCCCTTGTGTACGAGCATCGTGGCGTCGCCGCCGTCGTCCAGGATCATATTCGGGCCGGTCCAGGTCTCCCCCGCCGCTGCCGCCTCGGCGCTCCAGTCGAAGATCCGGTCGGTGCACCACCAGTAGTCCTCGAGGCTCTCGCCCTTCCAGGCGAACACGGGAACGCCGGCCGGCGCCTCCGGGGTGCCGGTCGGACCGACCGCAATTGCCGCCGCGGCGTCGTCCTGGGTGGAGAAGATGTTGCAGCTGGCCCAGCGCACTTGGGCACCGAGGGCGACAAGGGTCTCGATGAGCACGGCGGTCTGGACGGTCATATGCAGGGAGCCCGCGATGCGCGCGCCGGCGAGAGGCTTCGACTCGCCGAATTCGGTGCGGAGGGCCATCAGCCCCGGCATCTCGTTCTCGGCGAGGCGGAGCTGGTGACGACCAGCCTCGGCGAGCGCCAGATCGGCGATCCGGAAGGCGGGCACGGTGGGCGAGGGGGACGCGACGACAGTCATGCGACTATCCTGCCATCCCTGCCCTCGACCGGGCTGACTTTCCGTGGGCGGTTACTCCACGCCGCCCGGAGAGGCGGGCGGACGGCTTCCCCCGGCCTGGCCTACTCCGTCGGCGGGGTTCCGATACTGCTCAGGCGCACGAGCTGCCAGCCCTGCGGCGCAGAGGTGAGGCGCGCATGCCGGTCGCACAGGTCGAAGCTGTGCGGCTCGCGAACGAAGGACAGCGGGCCGAGCACGGCCATCGAGTCGCCGTAGTCGACGCCCGCGCCGACCTTTCGCGGGCGCGGCCGGGACCGGCACGGCCGCGGCATCCGCAGCTCGGTGACGGGCCCGTTCCTGGCCCCGCTCCAGACCCGGATCAATCAGTTCGACCTGACGGCGGCCTCGACCATCGACTATCTGCGGTCGGTCTGGCCCGACGAACTCAGCGACGTCACGTTCGAGGTCGCGGCCGGGCCGTACGCGGTGATCCCCGACGTCGGGGTCGAACGCTGGACCGTGTACCCCGCGGAGCGACGGATCGTGTTCTACCGGCTTCCGATCCAGCGTCTGACCAGGCTGCACCGCAATGATGACCTGCACCGGCGGATGGTCATCGAGAGCTGCGTGTTCCGGGCCATCGCCGAACTCATCGGCAAGGACCCCTGGGATCTGGCGCCGGATCGGTTCCGCCACTTCTGAGCACCCCCGGACTTTGCCCCGGGAACCCTGCGCGGCCGAGGATTCCTCGGCCGTTTTTTCGTGCCCGCGACCAGGTGCCGCAGCTTCGCCGACCCCCGATCCGGGCGCGGGAACCGCGTAATCACGGGGACTGAACGACCAATCCAGATTATTTTGACTATTTTCCAAACCGATTCGGCGTTCGAACCGAACCCCTGTCAGCACCAAATGCTGCTCCACCTTCACGGCAACACCCCACACGCCAAACCACACAGACAAAAGGATCACACCATGCGTTCATTCTCCAAGGCCACCCTCAGCCTCGCCACCGCCGGTCTGCTCATCGCCGGGCTCGCAGCCTGCTCCAGCGGGACCGAGGCAACCGGGTCGGCCGCCACACCGTCCACGTCCTCCTCCGCCGAGGCCACCCCGCAGCCGGTCGCGTCGATCCCGTCGCTCAAGGGCGTCGACACCGCCGTTCTCCTGGACGCCGACTTCGCTGCGGCGCTGACCAGCCTGGGCCTGACCCCCGGCACCGTCGGAACCGCGACCCTGGTCGACGGCAGCCTGCACTTCCCGATCACCGGCGGCAACGTCGACTACTACGACCCAAACGAGAGCTACCGTCCGTTCGTGCAGGGTTCGATCGAGCACGAGGGTTCCGGCTTCTCGCTGACCGCCGGCGACACGACCGTGGAGCTGACCAACTTCACCATCGACCCGGGAACGTCGAAGCTGTTCGGTGACGTCAGCGTCAACGGGACCTCCGCCGCCACCCAGGTGCTCCTCTTCAACCTCTACGGCGGCACGCTCAAGCCGCTTCAGATGGACGGCGACAACGCCATTCTCGAGGGCACCACCGTGCACATCTCCGCCGAGGCCGCCGGCCTGCTGAACAGCACGTTCAAGACCGAGGCCGTCGCGGACCAGCTCCTCGTCGGAATCGCGAAGATCACCGTCGCCACCAAGTAACACCCCGCGACCTCCGTCGCACAGAAAGGGCCCCCTCGTCTCCTCGACGACGGGGCCCTTTCTCGTGCGTGCGGCGCCGCCGCCGGCTAGTTGTACCCGGCCATGACGTTGGTGACACCGTCGGGCTTGTGCAGAAGGAGGACCTCCGGGCTTAGTGGAGGTATCTGAAATCTTCACAAGCCACGGAGGTCCTCATGGGTCACATTAACGCGCGATTGACCGTTCACCTCGCCCCGGAAGACCACTCCGGAGCGGGAAGCGCTCGTGCTGGAATCACGACGCCGCGATCTCAAGTCCGGGCCCCTCCGCATCGCGGCCGCAACGGGCGTCCCGGCCCGGACCGTGTCGCGGATCCTCGCCCGACACCACCTGCGCCTGTTGACCTGCCTACAGCCCATCTTCACCAGCAACGACGACCGCACAGCAGCTCTTGCACCCTGGCACAACTACTACGACACTGAACGCATCCACACCGGCATCGGCACAACTCTCATCAGCAGAGTGTCACCAACGTCATGACTCAGTACAGCTAGTGGGACCGATCCACCGCCGGGGACACGTTTTCGGCCGTTCCCGTGGAGGCTTTGCCCCGGAACGGCCACCGGGTGAGGATGCGCCGGGTGGCGCCGGGGCCGGCCCGACGCAGCGACATCACAAGGATCACGATGACGGCAACGAACAGGGTCGCCCGGGTGAGCGGCAGGGAAGGCACCAGCATCCGGATGCTGAGCGCCAGCGGCACGGCGAGCCACTCCCACCGTCCGCTCAGGGCGACGAACGGCACGAGGAGCAGCGCGTACCAGGGATAGCGGGGGCTGAGAACGATCAGCGTGCTGCCGATCATCACGAGTTGGCCGAGCCAGGGGCTGGTCGGGTCGGTCTTCCACAGGGTGAGGCCCGCAATGGCGGCGAGCACGATCGCCGCGACCACGATCGCCGCGCCACCGGGGGCGACCAGCGAGAGGAGAGCGAATCTGGTCCCGTCCTGGTACCCCTCCTCGGTGAGGTAGCCCGGTAGGTAGCCCAGAACCCCGATCCCCGTCGTCAGGACGTACGGAACGTAGAGGAGCAGGAAGGTTGCGATGGCGGCCACGCTCACCTTCCAGCCCTGTTTGCGCAGCAGCGCGGGGGCCGCGATCACCGGGATCAGTTTGGTGGCGATCGCCGCACCGAGGGCGATGCCGCCGCGCCAGTAGCGTTCCCGGGTGACCAGGAACGCCGCGGCCAGGGTGAAGACCACCCCGAGGATGTCGACGTGGGAATTGGCGACGGCCTCGGAGGCGACGAGGGGGCACCACGCCCAAAGCGCCGCGTGTCGCAGATCGATGCCGCGCCGGCGCATGCCGAAGAGAAGCATCACGGTGGTGCCGACGCTGAGCAGAAGCCCGGTCAGCTGGAGCGGCCAGTAGGCCGGGCTCGGCCCGGTGACCGCGCGGACGCCGGCGAAGTACAGCTCGGCGGCGGGCGGGTAGATGGTGGGCACCGTCGTGCGATTCAGCGCCGAGCAGAGCAGGTCATCCGGCGCGCTACGGTGCACGGACTGGATGCGTTCACCGACGCACCGTTCGGTCCCATCGGCGGCCGGCCGCGGGGCGGGGAACAACCAGTCCGGTCGCAGCGAGTCGAGGGTCGGGTCGGACGGGACGTAAGCATAAGGCGAGATGCCGGAGTTGGCGACGATGCCATCCCAGGCATACCGGGCCGAGTCGGTGCTCGTGTTCGGCGGCCCGATCATGGCGGCCGCGCCGATGCCGACCGAGCCGGCCAGGATGAGCACGACGACGGCTCGTCCGCGAACGCCGCGAAGGACGAACACCGCGGCGGCAAACAGCGCCCAGAGCACGAAGAGGGTCACGAGAAGCGGACCGGTGTCCCGTCCCGGGGAGAACAGGTCGAAAGTTCGCACCCCGAAACCGGTGAGGACCGCGCTGGCGGCCAGGAGCAAGGAGACGACGGTGATTCGCACCCTGCCATCCTGTCGGAATCCCGGGCCGGGGCCCGCACCGGCGCGGGCCCGCGTCACCGAACCGTAAGGATTCCCCGGCCCGGCGGCGGGCAGGAACTGGTGGAATGAATCATGCGCCGATTGATGCACGAAGCCCAGCGATCCCTGGCGTCGCCGGCACGCAATCCACGGATGGCCACGGTGATCGGTCGCCTCCTGGGCGTGTTGTTCCTGGTCTGCTTCGGCACCGGGCTGTACAGCCATTTTCTCCAGCAGCCCCTCCCCTGGATGCGCCTGCCCACTCGGCCCGAGTACCTCTATCAGTTCACCGAGGGCACCCACGTCATCGCCGGGATCGCCTGCTTCCCCCTGCTGCTGGCCAAACTCTACGTCGTGTTCCCCGATCTCTTCACCTTCCCGCCGGTGCGATCCTTCCTGCACTTCCTCGAGCGCGCCTCGATCGCCCTGTTCGTGGGCGCATCCCTCGTGCAGATCACGATCGGCCTGCTGAACACCTACCAGTGGTATCCCTGGCCCTTCCCGTTCCGGCAGGTTCACTTCGCCCTTGCCTGGGTGCTGATCGGCTCCCTGGCCCTGCACATCGGCATCAAGTTGCCGATCATCGCCCGGTTCTGGCGCAAACGGGCCGACTACGGGCCCGGAACGGACCACCTCACCGACGCGGTGCCCGCCGAACGAGCACCGGGCACGGAGGCCGACCGGCTGTGGGGCAGCAGCCGGCCCACCGGGCTCACCGGGCGACTCATCGCCTATCTGGATGCGACCCCGCCGGCGCCCGAGAAGGTGAGCCGTCGCGGGTTCCTCACCACGGTCGGGGTCGGCGTCGCCGCGGTGGTCGGGCTCACCGCAGGCCAGACCTTCGCCCCGCTCAACGCGGTGAATGTGTTCGGGCCGCGCAAGAAGGGCATCGGCCCGCAAGGCGTTCCCGTCAACCGCACGTCGAAGCAGGCCAACGTGACCGAGGCTGTCGTCGCCGGCTGGATGCTCACGCTTGCCCACTCGGGCGTCGAACGCAGTTTCACCCGCGCCGAACTCGAACGGATGCCCCAGACCGAGGTCACGCTCCCGATCGCCTGCGTCGAGGGTTGGAGCCAGATGGCAACCTGGCGCGGGGTGCGCCTGCGCGACCTCGCCGATCTGGTCGGTGCGGCGGAGGACACCTCCTTCCGACTGGTCAGTCTCGAGCAGCGTGGCAGCTTCCGCCAGACCCAGATGGGACCGGAGTACGTTCGTGACCCGCTCACCCTCGTGGCCCTCGAACTCAATGGCGAGGTCCTGCACCTCGAACACGGGTACCCTGCCCGGATGATCGCCCCGGGCCGACCTGGAGTCCTGCAAACCAAATGGCTGAGCCGAATCGAGGCGATCACCGCATGAACCGGATCACCCCCGCATCCCACTCACCGGCACCGGGTGCCACCTACCTCGGCCCGGGGCTCCGCATGGCCCGCGTCGCACTGATCCTGCTCGGCGTCGCCGGCCTCGCCTGGGGCGCCTGGGTCATGATCGACACCGTTCGCCCGACCAGGCTCCCCGGGGTCGCCCTCTGGATCGGCGCGGCGATCGTGGTGCACGACGCCGCCATCGCCCCCGTGGTGTTCTTCGCCGGGGTCCTGCTGCGCCGAGCGGGCCGCCGACTGGCCGGCACGGTCATCACCGTCGTCCAGGGCGCGATCGTACTGGGGTCCATCGTCACGCTGATCGTGGTCCCGGAGATGATCGCCCAAGGCCTCGGGCCCAAGAACCCGACCGTGCTCCCCCTCGACTACGGTCTCAACCTGGCCGTGTTCTGGGTCGTGATCGCGGTGGTCGCCACAGTGATCTCCGCAGTGTTCTACGCGCGCAGCAGACGGGCGAACCAGCGGCCGTCGAGCCGCCAGTCCTGAGCCACGATCAGGCCGGCCTCGGCGGCGCGCCCGCGCAGGCCGGTGAGGCCGAGTTCGGCCCAGGGGAAGACGGCGCTGCGCCCGCCGGACGAGTCCTCGATGGTTCCCTCGTAGCGCTCGTCCGTGTCCGGGTCCTGGCTCAGTTCGACCAGGAGGGCGCCGTCGGGGGCGAGCAGGGTTGCGCAACGCGAGAGCAGCGCGGTCGGGTCGCCGCCGATCCCGATGTTGCCGTCGACGAGGAGGGCGGCGGCCCAGGCTCCCTCGAGCGGCATCGGGTCGAAGACGCTGCGGCGGAGCACACTCAGTCCGGAGTCGACGCCCATCCTCACGGCGGTCGCGGACACGTCTATGCCGAGGGCGGAGAGTCCGAGGCCCATGGCCGCGCGCACCATCCGTCCCGGGCCGCAACCGATGTCGAGCACGGGGCCGGTGATCCCGGCGAGCAGTCGCAGGTCGGTGGCGTCGGCATCCGCGCTCCACCGGCCCGCGTCGATCGGGAACGGGGCGGCGTGAGGCTCTGAGCGCGCGCGGCGCAGGTAGAGAACGTTCTCGGCATTGCGCAACGCGGCGGCATAGGGCTCCGCCCCGCCCGACCCGAAGGTCGATGGCTCGATGGCTGCCGGCTCGAGGAATTCGTCCCGAACGTCGGGCTGGGCGAGGAATGTCATCGGGTCGGTCCGCTCTCGCTCGGCTCGAGCATGGTCGACAGTGCGACCGCGAAACGACTGGACGGCGCGACGCCCGCGACGGAGTGGGCGTCGTCGATCGTGTCCACGTCGATGAGGGTGGGGAGAACCGCGACCCGCAGCCCGGCCTGCTCGAGCCTCGCGAGCTGGCGGGCGCCGGTGTCGTCGCGAGACATCGGGATGCCGCGGATCAGGTCCCCGTTCGGCTCGGCGAGCCCGAGGGCCCAAAAGCCCCCATCGTCGGCGAAGCCGAACCAGGCGTCGATATCCTCGCCCCAGTCGGTGAAAACGGCCTCGAGGAGCGCAGGCGTCACCTGAGGAGTGTCCATCCCGATCAGCAGTGTGGGCTCGTCGAAGGAGTCGAAGATGGCGGCCAGTCGTTCGTCGAGCCCGCCATCGACCTGCGGAAGGATCTCGAATCCGACGGCGCCGATCGGCGGCACGACACCGTCGAAGGCGAGGACGTGGCGGCTGGCGGGCAACGCCGCCGCGGCGCGCAGGGTGTCGTCGAGGCTCGCCGCGGCGAGGTCGGCCGCCTGTTCGAGGCTGAGCGGCGGGTGCAGCCGCGTCTTCACCTTGCCGGGCAGGCACTCCTTGGCGATGACCACGATGACCGTCATCGTGCGTTCTCCCGCAAGAGGGCGGACATGTCCGTGACGGCCGTAAGCGCTCCCCGCACCGTGCCGGTCACCTTGCTGCGACCGACTCGCGGCGTGTACGTGGTGTCGACCTCGCGGATGCGCCAGCCCGCGTCGGCTGCGCGCAGGAACATCTCCAGGGGGTAGCCGCTGCGGCGGTCCCGAAGGTCGAGGGAAAGCAGGTCTTCGCGTCGTGCGGCGCGCATGGGGCCGAGATCATGGATGTTCACACCGGTTATTCGGCGCAGACGCCAGGACAGACTGGAATTGGCAATCCGGCTGTGCCACGGCCAGGCCTTCGGTACGCTGGCCCGGCGGCGACCGAGCACCAGGTCGGCCTCCCCTGCCGACACCGGGTCCACCACCCTGGGGAGTTCGCGGGGGTCCATCGACGCGTCCGCGTCGCAGAAGGCGACGATCGGCGCGGTCGCCGCGAGGAGACCGGCGTGGGCCGCCGCGCCGAATCCACGACGGGCCTCGTGCACCACGAGGGCCCCGGCAGCGGCGGCGATCTCGGCCGAACCATCGGTGGACCCGTTGTCGACCACGATCGCCCGGTATCCGGCGGGCAGCCGTGACAGCACCCAGGGCAGGGCGCCCGCTTCATTCAGGCACGGCAGCACGAGGTCCACCCGGATCAGAGTCATGCTTCGACACTAGGGCGACGGGCCCCGGGATCCCCGCAATAAAACTTACGGATTGAGGAACGATGAGAGGCGATCCGTCGGCGGGGCGGGTCGGCTCTATCCTGAGACCGTGACTTCTACCGCAACGCTCCAGGACCGCCGCGTCCTCGTGATCGACGATGATCCGACGGTGTCCGAGATCGTCTGCCGGTATCTCCGTGCCGCCGGGTTCACCGTGGACGAGGCCCCGGACGGACCCGACGGGCTCCGCAAGGCCGAGACGCTCCGGCCCGACCTGGTCGTGCTCGACCGGATGCTGCCCCTGCTCGACGGGATCGAGGTCTGCCGCAGGATCCGGGCGAACTGGTCGATCCCGGTGATCATGCTCACCGCGCTCAACCAGGAGGAGGACCGGATCGACGGCCTTGAGGCCGGGGCCGACGACTACCTGGCCAAACCGTTCTCGCCGCGCGAGCTGGTGCTCCGCGTGCAATCGGTGCTGCGTCGCAGCGTCGCCGAGACCGTTCCGGAAGGCCCGGTCACGGTCGGCGACTTCGCCCTCGATTCCGCCGCTCACGAGGTGCGGCTGAACGGCGAACCGCTCTCGCTCACGTCCCGCGAATTCGATCTGCTCGCCTACCTGATCTGGCGGCCGCACAAGGTGCTGAGCCGGGAGGACCTGCTCCGGTCCGTCTGGGGCTGGGAATTCGGAGACCTGTCCACGGTCACGGTGCACGTGCGTCGGCTGCGGGAGAAGATCGAGGCAGACTCCGCGCATCCGCGGCTGCTGAACACGGTCTGGGGGGTCGGCTACCGCTTCGACCCGGTGCCGCTCGGCGGCCACAACGCGGCCCCGCCGGCCGGAGCATCCTGATGACCGTGGACGTGCTGGTCACCGTTGCCCTCTTCGCGCTGGCGAGCGCGGTCGTCGTGGGCGGCCTGGGCCTGCTGGCCCTGCGGATGCTGTCCCGGGCATCCCTCGTGCTGCAACTGATGGTCGTTGCCCTCGCCGCCGTGATCTCCGTGGTCGGCGGGATGGCGGTGGTCGCCTCGCAGATGTACGTCTCCAAGCACGACCTCACGGTGTTCTATGGGGTGGCAGTGGTGGCCGGGCTCGTGTCGCTGGCCATGGCTGCGGTGCTCGGGCGCAGCCTCGTGCGGGAGGGGCGGGAACTGCGTTCGGTCGCGGCGAGCATCGGGCGCGGCGAACGGGTCGTCGCTGCGGAGCGGCACAGCAACACCGAATTCGCGGCACTCGCGGGCGAACTGGCGGCGACCGGCGAACGCCTCGCCGAGTCCAGGGCCAGGGAGAACCGAATCGAGGAGTCACGCAGGGAGCTGATCGCCTGGATCTCCCACGACCTCCGTACCCCGCTGGCCGGAATCCGAGCCATGGCCGAGGCACTCGAGGACGGAATGGCCGAGGACCCAGTCCGGTATTACGCGCAGATGCGCGGCCAGGTCGACCGGCTGTCCGGAATGGTCGATGACCTGTTCGAGCTGTCGAGGATCCACGCCGGAACGCTGCGCCTGGCCGTCGAACAGGTCTCCCTCTACGACCTGATCAGCGACGCGGTGGCCGGGTTCTGGCCGGTCGCTCAGGCCAAGTCCCTCGATCTCCGGTTCGAGGGCGAGACGGGATTGACCATCCTCGCCGACCCGCGCGAACTGTCGCGGGTGGTGGGGAACCTGGTCATGAACGCCATCCAGCAGTCCCCGCCCGGCCTCCCGATCGTGGTCTCCGTGACCGAGAACGCCGACGGCCGCGCGGTCATCTCGGTTCGGGATTCCGCGGGCGGTATACCGGAGCAGGACCTCGGCCGGGTCTTCGAGGCCGGCTGGCGGGCGAGCGAGCCGCGCACGCCGGCGTCGGAGCCGACCCGATCCGGCGGGGCCGGCCTGGGCTTGGCGATCGTGCAGGGCATCGTGCGGGCCCATCGGGGCGAGGTCGAGGTGCACAACGTGCCGGGCGGCTGCCGCTTCGACGTGCTGCTGCCCCGGCATCCCCTCACCGCCGTCTGATCGGCCCGGCCCGCGCGACGGGGCCGGTCTGGGCCGGTCTGGGCCGGTCTGGGCCGGTGCGGCTAGCGGCGCACGGCTGCGCGAAGCGGGGCGGCGGCGAACTCGTGCACGCCACGTTCGAAGGTGACCGTCGGCGCCCAGCCGAGTTCCGTGCGGATGCGTTCGGATGAGGCGGTGATGTGGCGTACGTCCCCGAGCCGGAACTCCCCAGTGACCACGGGGTGTGGTCCGCCGGAGGCGCGACTGAGCGCCTCGGCCAGGTCGCCGATGGTGTGCACTGTTCCGCTGCCGACGTTGAAGGCCCGGAATGTCGATGCCCTGGCGTCGCCGGTCCAGTCGAGCGCGGCGATGTTCGCCGACGCGATGTCGGCGACGTGTACGAAGTCACGGCGCTGTGCACCGTCCTCGAACACCCGGGGTGCCTCGCCGCGCTCGAGCGCGGAGCGGAACAGTGAGGCGACGCCGGCGTACGGCGTGTTCTGCGGCATCCCGGGTCCGTAGACGTTGTGGTAGCGGAGGGCCGCGACCCGGCCTCCGGTGGCGCGTGCCCACGCTGAAGCGAGGTACTCCTGGGCGAGTTTGGTGGCCGCGTAGACGTTGCGAGGGTCGAGCGGGTCCTGCTCGGTGGTGAGCGCGGGTTCGAGCCGTTCGCCGGTGACCTCGTCGACGGGGTCGAATCGCCCGGCGGCCAGGTCGGTGGCCAGCCGGGGCCCCGGTCGGGCCGGTCCACGCGCGCCGCGGAAGCTGCCCTCACCGTAGACGACCATCGACGAGGCGAGCACCAGCCGATCGATACCCGCCGCGGTCATGGCGGCCAACAGCACGGCCGTGCCGACCTCGTTGCTGCGGACGTAGTCGGGGGCGTCGGAGAAGTCCACTCCGAGCCCCACCTTCGCGGCCTGGTGACAGACCAGGTCGATGTCCCGCACCGCGGTGGCGACGACGTCGGCATCCGTCACGTCGCCGACGATGACGTCGACACGCGGGTCGATCACCGGGAGGGCCCCGTGCACGTCGCTGCGGATCGAGTCCAGCACGCGCACCGTCCAGCCGGCCTCGAGCGCCGCGGTGACGATGGCCCCGCCGATGAAGCCTGCTCCCCCGGTGACGAGGAGCCTCGGTGCGCTCACTGTCGGAGTCCGTGCACGGCGGCGACCGGCCTGGCGAGCACGGCTGCAACCTGCTCCGGGTCGATCAGTTGCCTGGCCGCGTAGTCCTGCGGGATCGCCCGCAGGATCCCGTCGATCGCGGCGAGGATGCGGGGCTGCGCATCGGCGAGCCGGGCGAAGACGAGCGTGGCGGAAACGGCATCCGCGTCGTCGCCCTCCTCCGGGGACAGGCCGGCGTCCGCGTCGGTGACGAATGACAGGTTCACGGTGCCGATGTTGAGTTCGGAGGCGAGGACCACCTCGGGGTACTGGGTCATGTTGACGATGTGCGCCCCCGCTGCCCGGAACCAGAGCGACTCGGCCCTGGTGGAGAACCTGGGGCCCTGGATGACGACGACGGTTCCGGCCGGGGCGAAGTTCTCGTCGAGGCCGCCGAGGGCCGTGATGGCGGTGCGCCGCAGGATCGGGTCGAACGGGTCGGCCGCAGCGAGGTGCGCGACGCTTCCGCGGTCGAAGTAGGTATCGGCTCGGCCGGACGTGCGGTCGATGAACTGGTCGGGCACGACGAGCAGGCCCGGCGGGTAGTTCGGGCTGACGCCGCCCACGGCCGAGGAGGAGATGATCGCGGTGACCCCGAGCGAGGCAAGCGCCCAGATGTTGGCGCGGTAGTTGATCAGGTGCGGCGCCTCGGTGTGCCCGCCGCCGTGCCGGGGAAGAAAGGCGACCCTGCGTCCCGCCCGTTCGCCCACGGTGATCGGCGCCGACGGGCGCCCGTACGGCGTGTCCACCTCGATTCCGGCGTCGAAGAGCCGATAGAGCCCGGATCCGCCGATCACGGCGATCGAGACCGCCTCGGTGGCCGAGGTTCGATCCGGGGAGTCGAGGGGGGACGGCTCGTTCACGGGTGGCTCCAGAGGTTGACGGACACGTGTGTTCTAGTCTGCCAGCACCGGGACCGGCGCCGTCGCGGCGCCTGCGCCGCCTCAGCGCGGGTAGACCGTGAGCGGCGTGGCGAGTGGCCCGGCCTGGCCGAGAGTGAAGGAGGCCAGCAGCCCGGCATCGGAGTAGCCGACGGAGGCCACGGTCGCGATTCCGCCGGACACAAGGTAGCGGCCGGATGCCTCGAGCGGCAGCGACGCGGATCCGCCACCCGGCACGGTCACCGTGACCGGCTGGCCGGTTTCCGGGGTCGCTGTGTAGGTCGCGTCCTCGTCGGCCGTGTTCACCAGGTGGAGTGCGGGACCCGGACCGGGCGCCACCGCGACGAGGAAGTCGTCCGCGATCGACCCGGATGAGACGAACCAGGCGAAGTCCTTGCCCGCGGTCCCCACCGAGAAGGCCTGTGCCGCGGCGATGATCGGCTGGTCGGCGGTGAGGTCGAGCGAGTACGCCCCGGGAGCGAGTCCGGCCAGGGGCACGTCGGTGGGAACGCCGGGCTGGATCTCGACCTGCAGCGAGGACCCGACCGGTCTGCCGTCTTCGCTGGCAACGCCGACCTGCACGGTGGCGGCTTCTTCGCCGGGGACGAAGACGCGCACGGAAGGAATGTCGTCGGCAAGTCCGCCACTGTCGGTGGCGGCCGACGCCGCCTGTGCGGTCAGGAGCACCCCGGCGATGATCTGGCTGGTGGCGGCGGGGGCGACGGGACCGAGGAGGTCGACGCCGTTGGCCGCGATGCCCCGCACGATGCTCTGCTGGAGGGAGGCGGCCACCTGGCCGCCGTGTGAGGCGACGTGCACCACCGGGGACCGCAGGTTCGGGGCGAGTCCGGCGAGGGAGACGATCCGCTGGGAATCGGGCTGGACCAGGATTCCGGTCGACCCGGGGGCGTTCACCAGGCCGGCTTCCCCGTAGACCGTCAGGTCGACCGTGGCGAGCACGGTGCCGGGATTGCTCAGCAGCACGAGAGTCGTCTGGCCGACGTCGGTGGACCCGCCGACCAGCCAGGCATCGCCGGACGCCTCGGCGCACGACGCGACGGCCAGCCCGCTCAGCGACTCACCCGTTGCGGTCTGGGTCTGGCTTCCCGCGACGAGCGGCGCCTTGATGGCTCCGTCCTGGGCCGGGACTCGAAGCAGCCTCGGTGCGCCGTCGACGTCGCTTCTCGCGTTGTCCGGTGCCGAGAGCTCGGAGGTGGACGGGCGGATCCAGTCGGTTCCGGCCGCGGCGGGGTGCGCTGTGAAGACGGCGTCCGCCGGCCCGACGGAGGTCGCGTCCTGGGCCTGGTTTGAATCCTCGGCGAGGTTCAGGAGCGGACCCGGGCATACCCGCTGCTGTTCCGTCGGCACCGGCGAGACGACCACGGACGTCGGGGTCTGTTTGAGCGTGGGCCAGGGAACGACCGCCGCCGCGCCGACGGCGACGACGGCGAACGCGACGACGATCATGCCGACCAGCGCCCTGGCGCCGACGAGGGCGATTCCGCGTCTACTGGGCATCGTCAGTATCCTCTGCTCGTTTCGTCGGTTCGACCGGGCGCGTCGACTCGGTCGGCGAGGTCGATTCGGCCTGGGTTGGTGTTGATCCGGCCTCGGGCATCGGTTCGGCGGCGGTCGGTGCTGCCTCGGCCGTGTGCGTGGCGGGGCCGGCGTCGCCTTCGGTCGGGTCAGGCTGTTCGGCCGGGTCAGGCTGTTCGGCCGGGTCGGGCTGGGCGACCGGAACGACGGGCTTTTTCCCCTTGCCTGCCCGTCTCAGCTCGCGGGCGTCGGCCTTCTTCGTGCGGGCGCCGGCCTTCGCGATCTGTCGGATCGCTTCTCGGTTCGCCTGGCGAACGGCCTCAGGACCGGCCCCGGTGGGGATGGAGAGCAGGACCGTTGCCCCGATCACGATGGCGGCGAGGAGGAGCGAGGCGAGACCGATAACCCCGCCGGCCTGCCAGGGGATTTCGCCGTTCGTTCCGGGTGCGGTCTCGGCCTCGTGCCGCCACAGGCGTCCGAACGCGGTGTCGCCGACCGGGATGAGCGCCGCGTTGCCGTCCAGTGCCGTCGTCGTACGTGTCGCCGTTTCGAGCGCTGCCGCACTTGCGGGAGCCTCGGCACCCGGTCCCATCGGCACAACAGCCGCCGGGCGCAGCAGCACGAACCGGATGCTGAAGTCCGCCAGCCCGGACGCGGCATCCAGTCCGCTGCGTGACGCGAGGTTCCCGGCCAGGGCGGCCAGTTCCTTCTGCCGGGCGGACAGTGTCGTCTCGGTGCTGTTCACGGTCGACTGGTCGTCGAGGGTAGCCCCGTCACCGCGCACGATGGTGGCGAGAACGCCGCCGTCGGGCTGCGGCGTGATCTGCAGGGTGCCCACCCGGGCATCCGTCTGGGCCTCGGCCGTGACGAAGGCCGGCTGGGTGCGGTCGGTGCCTTCCCGCACGACGCTCGTGCCCAGCGGCAGGGCCGCCACCAGGGGCGCCGTCACGATCAACAGGGCGATGACCGCGCTCACCGCGGGCGCGACGGAGAACCGCCGCATGCTTCGCAGGGCGAGGACCACCGCGCCGACCAGGCCGAGCCAGGCCAGGCTCAGACCGGCACCTGGCCAGATGTTGACCGTCTGGGATCCGACCGATGCGAGGAAGAGGTGGGTCGAGGCGACGGCGGTGCCGAGGCCCAGCAGCACGGTCAGGAACGCGAAGACCGCGCCCCGCGATCCCGGCATGAACAGGGAGAGCACCGCGAGAATGGCCAGCGGCACCAGCAGGACCGGAACGAGCACCGAGGCGTGGACGCCGGGCAGGCCGAGCATCTCGAGCAGGGGCGTCCAGCCGCCGAGTTCACCGGTGGGGAATCCGAGCAGCAACTGCCAGATTGAGACTCCGGCGCTCGGCACCGGCGCACCGGGGTCGGCGAGCAGGCCCAGCCAGTTTCCGCGGGTCCCCTGGTCCCAGATCAGCGGGGCCGCGAGTGCGAGAGCCGGGAGCGGAATGCCGATGAAGCGCATCACGGTTCGCCCACTGGCCAGTACGGCGACCAGCCAGACCACCAGGAGCGCGGGAGCGAGCGACGGGGCGCAGGCGAGCGTCGCGGCGAAGAGGAGCGCGGCCGACGCCGAGGCGGACCAGGACCGGGCCGCGCCGTAGCCGGCGAAGAACAGCCACGGCAGGAGCAAATGCACGAGGATTGCGGCGGGTCGCCCTGCCGCAATGGCGCTGAGGAACGTGGGAGACAGGATCCACAGGGCGGCGGCGACCGCCCGGATGGACGCGTGGTGCGACAAACGGCTGGTCGCGAGCCAGGCGCCGAGGGCCGCGATGGGAAGGGCAAGGAAGTAGAGCAGAACCAGGGCGAAGGATGGCGACCAGAAGGTGAGTGAGCCGAGGATGGCCAGGACGGCCGCGAAGGGGTCGGCGGCTCCGACGAAACCAAGGCCGATGTCCCGCCAGCCGTAGCCGACGCTCCCCCAGAGTTCGGCGAGGGTGCGGGACAGGGGCAGCAGTCCACCACCGGTCAGCGTACGCGCACCGAGAAGCGGGGCGAGGATCGCGACCCCGGCGACCGCCGCTGCGATCACGGTCCACGCACCCCCGCCGGAGAAGAACTGGATTTCGGGCCGCTCTCCCCGGGCCCCGGTGAGGCTCGCCTCCCGCTTGAGGGCGTGTCGACGACGCACCTCGGCCGAGGACACCCGGAGGCTGGAGATCGATCCCCAGCCCACCGTGCGCGTCGCGGCGAAACGGCGACGGGCGTTGCTGACCCGGATACCGCTGAAAGCGGCGGCGAAGGCCGCCGAAAACTCGCCGAGGATCGCGCCGGGTTCCTTTTGCAGGAGCTGACCGACGGAGCGCATCAGCGCCAGCGGAACCAGGCCGAGCCAGTGCACGAGGATCATCCCGCGCCGGGAGTAGACCATCCGCCGGTGCAGTTGTGCGGCCCGCACTGCACGGACCCGTTTGCGGCGTGCCCGCCCTCTGGACGATCCGCTGGGACCGGCTACGCCGTCGCCGGCCGACGCGATGCGTGCGGGGGCGACAACGGAGACCCGGTAGCCCGCCATCCGCACGCGAACGCAGAAGTCCAGGGAGTCGTCCACGGAGGGTAGTCCGGGGTCGAAGCCGCCGAGTCGCTCCCAGACGGTGTGCCGCACCAGCATCCCGCCGGCGCTGACGGCGAGCACGTCGCTCATGCCGTCGTGCTGCCCCTGGTCGAGTTCGCTCTCCACCAGGGTCACTGTCGCGCCGCCGTGGGTCATCGACTGGCCGAATTCGTGGATGTAGTCGCCGGCGTGCCAGTCCATCACCTTGGGTCCGGCCACGGCGACGGAGGGAGCGACCTCCAATTCACCGAGCAGCGCGGCGAGCGCTCCGGGCTCCGGGGCGCTGTCCTGCGCCAGAAGCCAGAGCATTTCCCCGTCCGACTCGGGTGGCGCGGTCACGCGCACCGCGGCGGCGACGGCCTCGCCGAAGGAGAGATCGGAGTCGGCGGAGATGAAGTGGGTGGGCCCGTAGGCGGCCAGAAGCGCCGCCGTCGTGTCCGAGGACCCGCAGTCGACGGTGATCACAACGTCGGGCTGGCGCGTTTGGCGAGTCAGTGCCTCGAGAGTTCTCTCAAGGTGCTTCGCGCCGTTACGGGCAACAAGGATGGCGGTGACTCTGGCATGCATATCGGTCACAGCCTAGGTGGGTCCGCACCGATCGCGCGGAGATGCGGGGGCGCGCCCGAAATTACCTGGAAGGAGACCGGAGTCGGGAGGCGCCGGTGGAGAGCGGGAATGGGCGCGCCGGTGGGCAGTGTCAGCGGCGGATGGGTGGACGCCGCCGGTGCCTCACGCCGACCGTTGCTGAATCAGGCGCGTTTGCGGAGTTTGCGGCGTTCGCGCTCGGAGAGTCCGCCCCAGATGCCGAAGCGTTCGTCGTTGGCGAGCGCATACTGCAGGCATTGGGTCCTCACCTCGCAGGAAGCGCAGATCTTCTTCGCGTCGCGAGTCGATCCGCCCTTTTCGGGGAAGAAGGCCTCCGGGTCGGTCTGCGCGCAGAGCGAATCCGATTGCCATGACAACGGGTCACCGTCGTCGGTTTCCTTGCGAACTCCAGGGACACCCAAACGAACCGGATCAATGAACCAGTCCTCAGGAACCCCGGAACGATACTCAGACTGCGTCATATCGTCTCCCACCCCATTGCAAAAAAATGTACCCGAATTACCGTCAGAGCTAATTACAGCCGTGTAATTCCCGCACGTCAAGTCGCGGATCATAAACCCTCAATATTGGCTGGAGAGTTTCGACTCGCCGATTATCGAAACTGGGTCAGATGTGCGCCGCGGATGCCGCCTGCCGGGACGCCCACGCGCTGCCCACCATGTCCTCAAGGCTGTGTCGCATCTCCCACTGGAGATCCCGCGCGGCCAGTTCGCCCGATGCGACGATCCGGTCGGGGTCGCCGGGCCGGCGCGCCGCGATCACGGGAGTGAAATCGATGCCGGTGACGGCGGAGACTGTGGACATGATCTCACCGACGGAGACCCCGTCGCCGCTGCCCAGGTTGTACACCGGGAGGATCGGCTCGCCGGCGTCCAGTCGCCGGGCGGCAGCCACGTGCGAGACGGCCAGATCGGCAACGTGGATGTAGTCCCTCACGCAGGTCCCGTCCGGCGTCGCGTAGTCGTTGCCGTTGATGCTCGGGGTGCGGCCGTCGATGAGGGCGTCGAAGACCAGCGGGAAGAGATTGTGGGGGCTCGTGTCGCGCAGTTCGAGCTCGCCGGACCCGACCACATTGAAGTAGCGCAGGGAGGTGTGCGTGAGCCCGGCAGCGATGCCCTGGTCTCGCAGGAGCCACTCGCCGATGAGCTTGGACTCGCCGTACGGCGACTCGGGGCTCTTCGGCGTCTCTTCGGTGACAAGGTCGGTGTGCGGAGTGCCGTAGACGGCCGCACTGGAGGAGAACACCATCCGGGTGACACCGGATTCCTGCATCGCAGCGAGGAGGACGGCCGTGGCAGTGACGTTTTGCTCGTACGTGTGCAGTGGACGCTGCACGGAGACTCCCGCATATTTGAAGCCGGCGACGTGCACGACCCCGGTCACCTCGTGCTCGGCGAAGGTGCGCATGAGCAGGTCGCCGTCCAGGATGTCGCCGTGAATGAACGGGACGGAGTCCGGCACGAATTCGGCGTGTCCGCTGGAGAGGTCATCGACAACGACGACATCGATTCCTTCGGCGAGGAAGGCCCGAACAATGTGGGAACCGATATATCCGGCGCCGCCGGTAACAAGCCAAGCCATCTGGACCTCACAGGATCATGCGGCAACCCTGCATCGCCGCGAACCCAGCCTAGCTTCAGCGGGCGCGCGTGCCCGCACGGCGGTTCCGCTCCGCCAGCTCCGCGCGGCCGTATCCGTCGTTCTCCAGCGCCAGAATGGTCGCGACGACGCCCCAGACGATGAGCAGCACAACTGCCATGGCAATGACGATCATGGCAGGAAGTCTAGGTATTGCGTTTTCCTGCCGCGAGTGGCAAGCTCGCCAGCATTCGACAAGATCCTGCCAAAAAGGTCGTGTCGCTTGAGAAGGGACGCGTCGTGCTCAAGAAGGTCGTCTGCATCACCCTGCCCGGCCTGGCGCCGTTCGAGTTCGGTGTCATCTGCGAGGTCTTCGGAATCGACCGGCGTGAGCATGACGGCCCCGCCTTCGACTTCCACGTGGTCGCTGCGCAGCCCGGGCCTGTGCGCACCAAGCTCGGGTTCGACATCCTGGTCACCGAGGACCTCACCGCGGCCGCCGACGCCGACCTCGTGGCCGTCCCTGCCTACCAGGAAGGCACGACCGTCGACCCCGAGATCCTCCGGGTCGTGCGGGAGGCCGAGGCGCGCGGCGCCTGGGTTCTCAGCGTGTGCAGTGGCGCGTTCGTCCTCGGCGCTGCCGGCATCCTGGACGGCCGCCGCAGTACGACCCACTGGATGTACACGGATGCCCTGGCCCGCGCGCACCCGAAGACCCAGGTCGATCCCGATGTGTTGTTCGTGGAGGACCGTCGGGTCGTGACCGGCGCCGGGACCGCCGCGGGGATCGACGCCGCCCTGCACATCGTGCGCAAGGAGCTGGGGGCCGGGGCCGCGAACATCATCGCGCGGCGCATGGTCGTGCCGCCGCAGCGCGACGGCGGCCAGTCGCAGTTCATCCAGGCGCCGGTCACCGACTTGCGGAGCGATTCGTTTGCCGCGGTCACCGAGTGGATGCTGGAGAACCTGGACCAGGACCTCACCGTCGACGGGCTGGCCCGTCGGTCCCTGATGTCACCGCGCACCTTCGCACGTCGCTTCCGTGCAGAGCTCGGCACCACGCCAACGGCCTGGCTGAACCGCCAGCGACTGCTCCGGGCGCAACAGCTGCTCGAGGAGACGTCGCTGAGCCTCGAAGAGGTCGCCGCGGTCACCGGCTTCGGCGTTGCGGCCGTGATGCGGCATCACTTCGTCAGGGTGCTCCAGACCACGCCGACGGCCTACCGTCGTACCTTCGGCGCCGGCCGGATCGACCGACGCGCCGGCTGACCGGTCAGGGAGTGGTGGCCAGAAACACGTCACCGGCTCCGGCGAAGGTCAGGGTGCCCTCGTCTGCGGTGATGTAGACGGATTCACCACGCCTGAGCGTGACCGACGAGGTCGCCCCGGCGACAAGGAATCCGCCGGCCGTGCAGATGGCGATGCCCGGACCCGTCAACGCGAACTGGCGCATCGGAACGCCCCCGGAGGCGGCGGCGGTTCCCTCAGCTGCGGCCTCCGCCGACACGTGCACCAGGGCGAAGTCGTCGACCGCAGGGCGGTACTCGTCGACCCCCGGAGCCTTCGACACCGCGGCCAGGTAGGGCACGGGCAGCGAGGAGAAGTCAAGCACGTCGAGCAACTCATCGACGTCGATGTGCTTGGGGCTGAGCCCGCCGCGCAGCACGTTGTCGGACGCGGCCATCAGCTCGACGCCGAGACCGGAGAGGTAGGCATGGATGTTGCCGGCCGGAAGGAAGAGCACCTCGCCGCGCCGCAACGACACCACGTTGGTGAGCAGCGAAATGACGATTCCGGGGTCACCCGGGTAGGCGACGGCCAGCTTGCGCACGGTGTCCAGTTCCAGCGGGAACTCGAGAATGGCACCACTCGCGGCCAGGTCGCCGGCGCTCTCGGCCAGGGCGACCACGCGTTCGACCAGCCAGGCGACCTCGCCGCTGTCCTCCCCGCGACCGTCCCGCAGGAGCCAGTCCACGGTGTCGCGAAGGGCGTCCTGGCCCAGCAGCCGCTGCTCGAGCGCGTCGAGGGCGCCGGGTTGCGGGTTGTCGGACGCCACGTCGAGTGCGCGAAGCTCGCCGAGGATGCGCCGGATCTCGACCGGTTCGCGGAATCCGCAGAGCGCCTCAAAGGTCTCGCTGAGGGCGAAGATGATTTCGGGCTTGTGGAACGGGTCTCGGTAGTTGCGGTCGGCGGCATCCACCGGGATTCCGGCTTCGTTCTCCAGGGCGAACCCCGATCGGGCGCGTGCCATCGTCGGGTGTGCCTGGAGCGAGAGCGGGCTCGCCGCGGCGAGGATCTTCATCAGGAACGGCAGTCGGGGCGCGCCGTCCGTGGCCTCCGCCAGACCGGCACCGAGGGCAGCCTCCGGGGCGGCCGCGATCCAGTCCGGGAGTGTGGCGTAGCCGCCCACCTGCTCCGGGTCGAGGATGACCGACGGCGAACCCGGGTGGGCGCCCAGCCAGAGCTCGGCCTCCGGTTTCCCGGTCGGGGAATGCCCGAGCAGGGCCGCAATCGCGGTGGTGGATCCCCAGGCGTAGTCCCGGGGTGAATTGGCGATGCCCACAAACATGCTGGCTCCTGTACTACTCGGTTTAGACCAAACTACCAACCGCTTTCCGCGGCCCTGACCTCCCGTCTAGGCTGACGAGAATCCGCCGACCGCCGCAAGCAAGGCCGTCGCACCCTGCAATGGAGCAACAGATGACATTCGAGCCACTCGCCAGTGACGTCTACGGCTATGAGAATCTCCTCAGCGAGCAGGAGAAAGATGCCCTGATGAGCCTGCGTTCCTATCTCGAGTCGGACGTCCGGCCGATCGTGAACGGATGCTGGGAGCGCGCGGAGTTCCCGGAGGAGGTCATCCGGCCGCTGGCGAGGCTCGGGGCGTATTCGTTCGGCTGGCCCGAGACCCGGCCGTTCGAGAACTCGGCCGTCTTCCGTGGCTTCGTGGCGCTCGAGATCGCGCGGGTGGACGCATCCGTCGCCACGTTCGTCGGGGTGCAGAACGGTCTGGCCTGCGGCACGATTTCGAGCACCGGCTCACAGGAGCAGCGCGACGAGTGGCTCCCCCGGCTGGCCTCCGGCGAGATCGTTGGCGCGTTCGGGCTGACCGAACCGCTTTCCGGCTCCGACGCGGCGCAGGGGCTCCGCACCACGGCGACCCGGGACGGTGACGTCTGGCTGCTCAATGGGGCCAAGCGCTGGATCGGCAACGCGACCTTCGCGGACATCACCATCATCTGGGCGAAGGACACCGCCGACGGCCAGGTCAAGGGCTTCATCGTTCAGACGGACGCCCCCGGCTACACGGCCACGAAGATCGAGGGCAAGATCAGCCTGCGCGCCGTGCAGAACGCGGACATCACCCTCGACAACGTCGTCGTTCCCGAGTGCAACCGGCTGCAGAACGCGAATTCGTTCAAGGATGCGGCGAGAGTGCTGCGCCTGACCCGCGCCGAGGTGTCCTGGGCCGCCGTGGGCACGGCGATGGGGGCGTACGAGGCCGCCGTGGCGTACTCGAAGGAGCGGATGCAGTTCGGCAAGGCGATCGGCGGGCACCAGCTGGTGCAGGACCTGCTGGTGAAGTCGCTCGGCAACATCACGGCGAGCCTGGCCATGGTCGTGCGAGTGTCGCAGATGCTCGACGAGGGCAGCCAGCGTGACGAGCACTCCGCACTCGCCAAGCTGTACACGACCGCCAGGATGCGCGAAACGGTCGCCTGGTGCCGTGAGCTCTTCGGCGGCAACGGGATCGTGCTCTCCTACGATGTGGCCCGGTTCTTCTCCGACGCCGAGGCGATCTACTCCTATGAGGGAACCCAGGAGATGAACACCCTGATCGTCGGGCGCACGATCACGGGCCAGGCCGCGTTCGTCTAGCGCCGCCCGCGCAGCCTGTGGCGCCCGTCCCCGGCGGTCGAGGGCCCGGTGGTCGAGCGCCCGGTGGTCGATGCTGTCGAGACCAGCCCCGCCGGGTGGTCGACCCTGCGCTGGTCGAGCGCCGGTGGTCGAGCCTGTCGAGACCCGGTGACCCCGCCCCGGTGGTCGAGCGCCGG
>CAJDUC010000049.1_pt1 | contig 23917 bp, 17 predicted proteins | sample 7390041 | NCBI WGS metagenome assembly CAJDUC01 (sample SAMEA7055666, study PRJEB34461) | soil metagenome | biome: terrestrial ecosystem; feature: Peninsula; material: soil | place: Antarctica | collected 2016 | reverse complement strand
AGCTGCGGTACCTCGGCCGGCACGTGCGCGATGAACCGCACGGCCATCGCCTTGTAGCCGGGGGTGTTCGACTCGCGGGCGACCAGCTCGCGGTGCATCAGGGCGTTCGCCTCGGGGAAGTACGCCGCCGCGCAGCCCCGCGGGGTCGGGTAGACCACCAGCCGGAACTCGTTCGCGCGGCGTTCCTCGCCCCGGAACGTGCTGATCACGTCGACGAGGTCACGGTCGGCGAAGCCGAGCGCCGCGGCGTCGTCCGCGTGGATCAGGATCACCCGGCGGCCGTTCGAGATGCCGCGGTAGCGGTCGTCCAGCCCGTAGAACGTGGTGTTGTACTGGTCGTGGCTGCGGATGGTCTGCAGGATCAGGTGCCCGGGCGGCGGGGTCAGGTATTCGAGCGGGCTCACCGTGAACCGGGCCCGGCCGATGTCGGTCGCGAAGCTGCGGGTGTCGCGGGGCGGATTGGGCAGCACGAAACCGTTCTTCGTCTTCAGTCGCTTGTTGAAGTCGGCGAAGCCGGGCAACACCCGGGAGATGTGGTCGCGGATCACGTCGTAGTCCTCCGCCATCGCCTTCCAGTCGACGACGTGGTTGTCGCCGAGGGTGGCGGTGGCCATCCGGGCGACGATCACGGGCTCGGCGAGCAGATGGTCGGAGACCGGCTCGAGGCGACCCTGGGTCGTGCGCACGACCGACATCGAGTCCTCGACCGAGAGCACCTGGCGACCGCCCGGATGCTTGTCATCGGTGTCCGTGCGGCCGAGGGTCGGCAGGATCAACGAGGTCTTCCCGTGCATCACGTGCGACCGGTTCGGCTTGGTCGACACGTGCACCGTCAGTCCCACCCGCTGCATCGCGGCCTCGAGGGCCACCGTGTCGGAGCAGGCGAGCGCGAAGTTGCCGCCCATCGAGACGAAGACGTCGACGTCGTCGTTCTCGAACGCCTCGACGGTGTCGACGGAGTCGAGCCCGTGTTTGCGGGGCGTCTCCAGGCCGAACTCCTTGTCGAGGGCGGCGAGCATCCACTCGTGCGGCTTCTCCCAGATGCCCATCGTGCGGTCGCCCTGCACATTGGAGTGGCCGCGCACCGGGCAGGCGCCCGCGCCAGGCTTGCCGAAGTTGCCCTGCAGGAGGAGCAGGTTGATGATCTCCTTGAGCGTGTTCACCGAATGGGGCTGCTGGGTGAGGCCGAGCGCCCAACAGATGATGGTGGCCTTCGAGGCCACCAGGAGCCGGGCGACCGTGGCGATCTGCAGCCGGGACAGGCCGGTCGCCTTCTCGGTCTCGTCCCAGTCGATCAGCTTGCGGGCGGCGCGGTACTCGTCCAGGCCGGCGGTGTTGGCCTCAACGAACTCTCGATCCACGACGGACCCGGGCACGCGCTCCTCCTCCTCGAGCAGCAGGTGGCCGAGCGCCTGGAACAGGGCGAGATCGCCGCCGACCTTGATCTGGAGGTACTCGTCGGCGAGGGCGGTGCCGTCGCCGATCAGCCCGGACACCGTCTGGGGGTCTTTGAAGGTGAACAGCCCGGCCTCGGGCAACGGGTTGACGGCGACGATCTTGCCGCCGTTGTCCTTGCACTCCTTGAGGGCCGACAGCATCCGAGGGTGGTTGGTGCCCGGGTTCTGGCCGACCACGAGGATCAGCTCGGCGTCGTGGATGTCCTCGAGCGAGACCGTTCCCTTGCCGATGCCGATTGTGGGGTTCAGCGCCGAACCCGACGATTCGTGGCACATGTTGGAGCAGTCGGGCAGGTTGTTCGTGCCGATCGACCGGGCGAACAACTGGTAGAGGAACGCGGACTCGTTGGCGGTGCGCCCCGAGGTGTAGAACACGGTGCGGTCGGGGGTTGTCGCGCGGATCTGCTCGCCGATCAGGTCGAACGCGTCGTTCCAGGAGATCTGCGAATAGTGCGTGTCGCCGGGGCGGATGACCACCGGATGCGTGATCCGGCCCTGGTTGCCGAGCCAGTACTCGGTCTTGCCGGCGAGCTCCTCGATCGAGTGCTCCGCCCAAAATGCAGGAGTCACGGTGCGGACCGTGCTCTCCTCGGCGACGGCCTTGGCACCGTTCTCACAGAACTCGGCCGTCTTGCGGTGACCCTGTGACTCCGGCCAGGCGCAGCCCGGACAGTCGGTGCCGTCCCGCTGGTTCAGCCGCAACAGGGCCCGGGCGGTGCGGGTGACGCCCGCCTGGGCGACACCGCGCTCGAGGGCGACGACCACGGCCTCCAGCCCGGCCGCGGACTTTTTCGGCTTCTTGACCCGGAGGGTGTTCTCGTTGATGTCTTCGATCGGCGCGCGACGTGTCATGCATCCATCCTGCCCCCAAAGCCCGGCAATCGGGCCGGGAGGACAAGTCTCGGCTGATTCCCAGCCGGTTTCTCGACGCTGGTCAGGGAATCGAGGTTGAATCTCTAGACCGGGACTAGACGGCCCGAACCAGCACGGCCTGAACCAGCACGGCCTGAACCAACACGGCCTGAACCAGCACAGACGACAGGGAGAGCTCCCGTGGGAATCCAGACGACCCTGGACGCGATGCGTGAGGCCGGTTCGATCCTGCTCGGCATGCGCGCCGCCGACGATCTGACCGTTTCCGCGAGCCGGGACGGTGGCGTGCGCGCCGTGCGCCTGCTCGCCGAGGCCGCGGTCGACCCGCTCGATCAGCTCACCGCTATCGCGGCGATCCACGCGCTCGCGGAGGTGTTCGACGAATCGGCTGGCGAGGCGCTGGTCACCCTTCTCGACAACGACACCCCGTTCATTCGCGAGCACGCGGCGTGGGCCCTCGGCGCGCGCCTGCCCCGGTTCGACGCGATCTCGGGCCTCGTGTCGCTGGTCATCGCCGGGGGCTTCTCCGGGATGGTCGCGCAACGCACCCTCGAGCAGTGGGCGCGCTCCGCGCCGGAACACGTGGCGCTGGCGCTCGAGGGAACCCTGGTCGGGGTTGCAGGGGCCGAAGCCCGGTCCCGTCTGGTCGAGACGATCGGCCTCGCCCCGGGCCGCGTCCCGGTGCGGCTGTTGCGCCGGATCGCCGTCGACCCGGGCGAGGCCACCGAGGTGCGGGTGGCGGCGATCGCGGCCCTCGGCGACCTCGAACCCCACGACAGCACGCTCGCAATCGTGACCGAACTCGCCGGTGGCGACGACGTGCTCGCCGACGTGGCCAGGCTGGCCCTGACCGACCTGGTCGACCTGACCGGGCGCGACGACCGGAGCCCGCCGCGGAACCGGGGCGCAACGGTCGCCCAGCTCTTTTTGCACGCCGACATCGACCGAGCGCTCAGCCAGGTCGGCGCCGGCGACAACGGCGGGATCGCGACCCTGCTGGTGCGCCTCGGCGACGCCCTCGTGGCCGAGGAGCCATCCGGCCGGCGGCAGATCGACCGCGTGCTCACCCTGTCCAGGGGCGGTTTCGCCGACGCCCTGGGCTCCCTTTCGGAGGCCGGGTCGGCCCGGGCCGGCCACGCCTATGCGGCCGTCCCGTTCCACGGCGAACCGGTCGCCTCGGTCGACGCCTGGCCCCGCCGGATCGCCACCGAACGCGGCATCCGTCGCATCCTCAAGGCCGCGGGTGCGGTTGACGCGATCCACCTGCGAATGGCTGACGTGGGCACCCTCGCCGCCTCCACCGTCGCCCGTGAGCTCGGGATTCCGATCGTCTTCACGCTTGCCCCCGACCCGCACGGTGCCATCCGTTCGCTTCATGACTCCGGCGCCCTGACCCGGGCCAACTTCGGCAGCGTCGACGCGGTCGAGCACTTCTGGTTCCGGGTGCGACTGCTTGAGCGAACGGCAGCGGATGCCGCGCACACCGTGGTCTTCCCCCGGCCCGACCTGCACCGCGACCTGCGCGACCTCGTCGGAATCGACCTCACGCAGCATCCGGAACGGCACTCCGTGATCGCCGAGGGCATCGACCTGGCCCTGATCAGCCGTGCCCGCGCCGACGCCGCCGCACAACAGTCGGGCGACGCCGGGACCGATGCCCGGTCGAGCGACGCCGGCAACGCGGCCTTCGCCGAACTCGACGAGCTGCTCGCCACCCTGCCGCCGGAGCGACGGATGCTGCCGCTCGCCATCACCGTGGGCCGGCTTCACCGGGTGAAGGGCATGGCCACCCTCGTGAAGGCCTGGGCGGCCGATCCGGCCCTGTCCGCGGCCTGTAACCTCCTCATCGTCGGCGGGGACCTGCACCGTCCCTCGGTGGACGAGCGAGCACAGCTGAATCTGATCAACGCCGCCGTGCCGCTCGACGACGCCGCGGCCCGGGGGCTCCTGCTCGCCGGGCACCGTGGCAACGACACCGTGGCACGCTGGCTTGCGGCGGTACGCACCGGCCGACCCGACCTGGCCGCGCCCAACGGCGTGTATGCCTGCGCGAGCGTGAAAGAAGAATTCGGGATCGCCCTGCTCGAGGCGATGGCGACCGGCCTGCCGGTGGTTGCGCCCAACGGCGGGGGACCGGCCACCTACGTCGAGGACGGCGTAACCGGCTTCCTCGTGAACACGGGAGACCCGGCCGCCCTCGCCGGAGGGATCACCGCGGCCCTGGCGATCGCGTCGGGACCGTTAGGCCCCGACTATGCCGTGCGCGCCGCCGAGATGGTGGCCGGCTCGTTCACGATCCAGGCCATGGCGTCTACCCTTGCGGCGGTCTACGGTCACGTGTCGTTTGCCGGCGGGCCCAACGCCCGAGCGCTGAGCGCGTCATGACCCTGCTCATCATCAGCCCCGACTACGCGTCTCACCTCTACCCGCTGGCGACCCTGGGCACGGCCTGGTTGCGGGCCGGCGAACGCGTCATCGTCGCCAGCGGCCCCGCCACGGCGGAGATCGTGCGCGAGTTCGGGTTCGAACGGGTCAACCTGCAGTTGGGCCGCGGCTCGAATCCGGGAACCATTCGGGCCGAGCAACAACCCAGCGGCGAGGACGACGCACTCCGCGGATTCTTCAACGCGACCAGGCGAGGCATGGTGGAGACGCTCCTCTTCCAGGCCCAGGCGCGCAGCAACGACCTGCTCTGGAACCCGGTCGAGGTGGCCCGCGAGGTGCAGCGGATCGTGCGCGAGGTGAAACCCGACCACGTGATCGTCGACCACCTTGCCTTCAGTGCGCGCCTCGCGCTGCAGAGCGCGGGCATCCGCCACGCCGATGTCGTGCTCGGGCACCCGTCGGCTCTACCGGTCGGCGATGAGGTCTACGGCTTCCCCCCGGAGTGGCCGGCGGCCTTCGGGCCCGACCCGGCGGCCCTCGACGAGCTGCGCCTTGTCTGCGAGGACGTGCGCGATGCGTTCACAGCCCAATGGAACGACGCCCTGCTCGCGCTCGATCCGACGGCGATGCCGAGCACGGATGCCTTCATGGAGTCCGGCGACGTGCTCCTGCTCAACTACCCGGCCGAGCTTCACGACCCGGCGCGCACCGCCCTGCTCCCGCCGCACGCGTTCCTCGGCTCCGCGGTGCGCGAGGAAGCCGTCGACGACGAGGTCGAGCGCTGGCTGGCCGACGGCAGCGGCCCGGTCGTCTACGTCAGCTTCGGTAGCTTCCTCTCCGTGCGCGGCGACGTGCTCGCCCGGGTGGCGGAGGCTCTGCGCGGCCTGTCTGTGCGAGTCGCGATTGCGACCGGCGCCACCGACCCTGCCGATCTCGGGCCGATCCCCGGCAGCTGGCTGGTGCGTGGTTTCCTGCCTCAGGTCACCCTGCTGCGGCACGCGGCCGTGGCCGTGACCCACGGCGGCAACAACTCCGTCACCGAGTCGATGACCGCCGGCGTTCCCCTGCTCGTGCTTCCGTTCTCGACCGACCAGTTCGCCGGCGCCGCCGCGATCGAAACCGCCGGGTTCGGGCTGTCCGTCGACCCGAACGCCGTCACCGCCGCAGAGCTCAGAGCGGCGGCGGATGCCCTGCTCGCCCTCGACGGCCCGGTCCGGCAACGCCTGGATAGATTGAGTGACTCCCTCGCTGACGGGGAAGGGCCCAGGCGCGCCCGAGCGGCACTCCTGGCCGTTCCCGTGGTCGGCTAGACGTCGATGGCGTAGACGAGGGACTCCTGCACCATCCCGAACCACTCGTAGACGTCGTGCAGGAACGGTGCCTCCTCGGCATCGAGCCGGGGAGCACCGTCCGGGGCGATGTCGAGGCGCTCGGCCAGCGTGAGCCGCAGGTCGGTGAGGGTGCGCAGCCACGACTGCACATCGGGCGGGTCGAGCACGATCGCCAGCGGCGCGTCGTCGTAGTCGTCCTGGAGCAGGGTCTCGTCGGGACCGTCCGAGATCGGGTCGAGCGGCTCATCGCCCAGGGTCGACAGTACGATTTTCGCGTTGAGCACCTTGCGGTCGAGCAGGTCGCCGGCGGTGAAGCGACGGAACTCCGCCGCGGCCTCCGGGTCATCGCGGTAGGCATCCGGCAGCAGCCGTTTCAGGGCCGGGTCGGCGGCCTCGGCGGGCGCGGTCGCGTCGGAGGCCTCGAGCATCTCGACCAGTTGACTGGTGGCAAGTCGGAGCAACCCCACCTCGACGAGCTCGAAATGCGCCGAGACCCGCCCCTCGGCGGCCGGCTCGAACTGCATCACGAGTCGACCCTGGCCAGGGTCGCCCACAGGCCGTAGCCGTGCATGGCTTCTACGTGCCGCTCCATCGCCTCCCGGTTGCCCGTCGCGACGACGGCCTTTCCGTTGTTGTGCACCTGCAACATGAGACTTTCCGCCTCCTCGGCGGTGACTCCGAAGTAACTGCGGAAGACGTAGGCGACGTAGGACATCAGGTTCACCGGGTCATCCCAGACGATGGTGACCCACGGGCGGTCCAGAGACACCGTCTCCTGCAGATCGGGGCGTTCGACAGTCTTCGGCACCCCCCTAGGCTCCCACGCCGGGGGAGGGATATCCACCGGTGTGCTTCACGCCGTCGGGGCGGCAAGGGTCAGGGAACGTCGACGTCATCGCCGGTCTCCAGATCGCCGCAATCGACCTGCTCGACGTCGTTGGCGAGGAGGTAGGGGCGGGCGCCGGTGTCCCCGGCCAGCGAGGCGACAAGGTCACCCCAGTGCGCTCGCCCGATCACGACCGGATGCCCCGGCCGTCCGCCGAAACGGGCCTGCCGCAGGGTGTGCGGGTCGATCGGGGACTTGCCGCCCGGCACTGGTTCGATCAGTCGTCGCACGGTGGCCTCGGTCAGCCCGGGAACGTCGACGGGAACGATGGCCACGGCGACCGGGTCGGTGCGCAGGTCGGTCGGGTCGCGCAGGTCGGCCGCGGCGAGCAGGCCGGCCCGGAGTGAGGCGGAGACCCCGTCGGCCCAGTTCTCGGCGCGCACGAGCACCGGGGGCTCCGTCGTGGTGGCCGGGTCTGGGCCCCGGAGCAGGGCCTCGGCCTCGTCCGCCCGGGCACCGAGCACCACGATCACCGGGCTGCAGCCGCCGGCGGCGAGCGTGGCAACGGCACTGGCCAGCCAGGATGTGCCGTCCGTTGTCACCACGAGGGCCTTCGGCATGCCGTAACGGGAGCCGGCGCCGGCGGCGAGAACGAGGCCGACGACCTGGGCGGTCTCGGTTGAGACCCGCGAGGGGCTCGGCTGCGCGGCATTCTGCTGCGCGGCATTCTGCTGCGCGGCATCCTGCTGCGCGGGCTGGGGCGTCATGCCTGCCATCGTAGGCCGACCCCGTGCCGAGCGAGGGTGGCAGACTGTTCTCATGGCGCAGCGACACGACGGAGCATCGACCACCGCGGCATCGACCGCGGCATCGACGAGCGAGGCATCGACAAACGGGTGGGCCGTCCCGCCCGAGCGCACCCTCATTCTGCTGCGACACGCCAAGTCCGACTGGGCTGGCGGAGAGGCCGACATCGATCGCCCGCTGAACGGCCGGGGCCGACACCAGGCGCCTGAGGCCGGAAAGTGGCTGGCCCGCAGCATCGCCGAGATCGACCTGGCCGTCGTGTCGCCCGCGAACCGGGCGATGAGCACCTGGGAACTCGTTTCCGCGGAGCTCGACCCGCAGCCCGACACCCGGATCGATGAGAGCGTCTACGCAGCCTCGGCCGGGCAGCTTCTCGGGATCGTCCGGGAGCTGCCGGATGCCGCCGCCACCGTTTTGCTGGTCGGCCACAACCCAGGGATGGAAAGCCTGATCGCCTTGCTCACCGGGGAATTCGTGTCTATGTCGACCTCCGCGCTCGCGGTCATCGTGTTGGCTGGGGACTGGTCCAACGCCGGTCACGCCCCCGCGGTGTTGCGGGCCTCCGGCCGTGCGGAATAGAGTCCGCACCAGGGGCGACCGCGTAGCGGGCCGCAGTGATCCAAGGGGAACCCATGCTCAACAACCTTGCCGGTTGGCACGTCGTGATCATTCTCGGGGTGGTACTCGCTCTGGTGGTTTTCGTGATCGTGGTCGTCGCCGTCGCTCTCAGGCTCGCCGCCCGTTCGAGCCTTACTCCGACGCCCAACGCCGACCCGGTCTCGCAGTTGCAGGGCCTCGGACGCCTTCGCGATCAGGGCCTCATTTCGGAGGCCGAGTACGAGGCGAAACGCCAGGATCTGCTCAAACGAATCTGACATCTGCAAACGTTTGCAAACCGGATGGCCGCGTATTCGCGATCATTTGGCGCTCGAATGAGGGTGATATCTCCTCGTTTAGCTCAATTCGCCGCATTCCTCGATCCGACACGTGCAAACGCTTGCATCATTGGCGGGGTGCGGAGTAGCGTCTGACCTGTTGTTCTTGTGCGCCGCTCGGCGCCGAACGGGGAGAGTCAATGCTGACCAAACGCACCGCCGCACGCCGAATGCTGGCCACGATCGGTTCCGGGGCGATCATCGTCTCCGGTCTGGTCTTCGCTCCGATCGCCGCGGTGGCGGCAACTCCGACCGTGGCCCTGGTCGGGAGTCTCCAGGACGAACTCGGCTGCACCGAGGACTGGCAACCGGCCTGTGACGCCACGGAGCTCGCCCCGACCGGCACCGACGGAGTCTGGGCTGCCGAATTCACCCTCCCGGCGGGTAGCTACGACTACAAGGTGGCGTTGAACGACAACTGGGCTGTCGGCTACGGTCTCGATGGAGGCGCCGACAACATCCCGTTGACCATCGCCGGCGAGAGCACCCTGCGGTTCACCTTCGACCTCGCCAAGAAGCGGGTCGGGCTCGAGGCGCTGTCCCTCGCCGGGCCGTACTCCGGAGCGGATGCCGCACTCGCGGCCGCCCCCATCCGCGAACCGGGCAGCGACGAACAGTTCTATTTCGTGATGACCGACCGGTTCAAGGACGGCGACCCGACCAACAACACCGCCGGCCTCGGCGCCGATCCGCTGGTCTCGGGCTTCGATCCCACCAATAAGGGCTTCTACAACGGCGGTGACCTCGCGGGGCTCCGCTCCTCGCTGGACTACATCCAGGGGCTCGGAACGAGCGCCCTCTGGCTCACACCGTCGTTCATGAACAATCCGGTGCAGGGGGAGGGTGTCAACGCCTCGGCCGGCTACCACGGCTATTGGATCACCGACTTCACCCGGATCGACCCGCACCTCGGTTCGAACGCCGAACTCGAGGCCCTCATCGCCGACGCACACGCCCGTGGCATCAAGGTCTACTTCGACATCATCACCAACCACACCGCGGACCTGATCGACTACGCCGAGAAGGAGTACGGCTACATCGACAAGGCGACCTCGCCGTACACGACCGCCGCAGGTGTCGCCTTCGATCCGGCCGACTACGCCGGCATGGCCGACTTTCCGGTTCTCGACACGACCTCGTTCCCGTACACGCCGACCGTGACGCCGGCCAACGCCGACCGCAAGGTTCCGGCCTGGCTGAACGACCCCACGCTCTACCACAACCGCGGCGACTCGACCTTCGAGGGCGAAAGCGCGCTCGACGGTGACTTCTCCGGCCTCGACGACTTGATGACGGAGAATCCGGCCGTCGTGAACGGCTTCATTGACGTCTATAAGACCTGGGTCGACCTCGGCATCGACGGGTTCCGCATCGACACCGTCAAGCATGTCAACCTGGAGTTCTGGCAGACCTGGTCCACCGCCGTGCGCGACTACGCGCGCTCGACCGGCAAGCCCGACTTCTTCATGTTCGGCGAGGTCTACGACGCGGATGCCGCCAAGACCTCGCCGTATGTGCGCAAGACCGACCTCAGCTCGGTCCTCGACTTCGGCTTCCAATCCCAGGCCACCAGCTTCGCGGCAGGCAACTCCGCCAAGGGCCTGAGCCAGCTGTTCGCGAGCGACGACCTTTACACGACCCCCGATTCCAACGCCTACGCCCTGCCCACCTTCCTCGGCAACCACGACATGGGCCGGATCGGGTCCTTCCTGAAGAGCACCGACTCCCCGGTGCAGAGGGACAAGCTCGCCCACGAACTGATGTACCTGACCCGCGGCCAGCCCGTGGTCTACTACGGCGACGAGCAGGGCTTCGCCGGCACCGGCGGAGACAAGGACGCCCGCCAGTCCCTGTTCGCCAGCAAGGTCGGCGACTACACGAACCAGCCGCTGATCACGGGCGAAACGGCCGGGTCGGTCGACCGCTTCGGCACGGATGCGCCGCTGTACACCCTGATCAGCGCCCTCTCGACGCTCCGGAAGGATCACCCGGCGTTGGCCACCGGGGCTCAGATCGAGCGCTACACCGACACCGGCGCCGGCGTGTACGCCTTCAGTCGAGTCGACCGCACCGAAAAGATCGAGCACCTCGTCGCCGTCAACAACTCGGCCGCCGCCAAGACCGTCACGGTACCGAGCCTCACCGACGGCGCCGCCTTCTCGGTGCTCTACGGTGCCGGCACGCCCGGCAGCTCGACCGACACCGGCGAGCTCTCCGTGACCGTCCCCGCGCTCGGCTCGGTCGTGCTCGTCGCCGACCGCCCTGTCACGGCACCGAGCGTTGCCGCCGCGATCACGGTCGCCGTTCCGCAGTCCGGCGCCGGCGTAACCGGAGTGACACCCGTCGCCGCCACGATCGAACCGAATACCTGGGCCGAGACCGGCTTCGCCTGGCGTGTGGTCGGCGCCCCGGACTGGACGGCCCTCGGCACCGCCGAGGACACCAGCCCCCGGGTCTTCCACGACACCGCCGGACTGGCGCCGGGAACCCTGCTCGAGTACCGAGCGGTGACCGAGGATGCCGCCGGCAACCGGGCGGCCGCATCCACCCTCGCCTCGGTGGGCAACACCGTCACCCTGGCCGACACCGGCACTCCGGCTCCCGCCATCGACCTGGTCACCGTCGCCGGCAGCCTCGACTCGGAGATCGGCTGTGCCGGCGACTGGCAACCCGGCTGCGAGGCCGCGAAACTCACCCAGCGCGCCGACGGGATCTACGCCGGCACCTTCGACCTCCCGGCCGGCGACTACGAGTACAAGATCGCGATCAACGGCTCCTGGGACATCAACTACGGCGCGCAGGGCGTGCCGAACGGCGCGAACGTCGCCTTCACCGCCCCTGGCGGACCGGTCACGTTCTATTTCGACCCGCGCACCAACTTCTTCCAGAACTCGGCGCAGGGTCCGATCGTCGTCGCGGCCGGTTCATTCCAGGAGGAGGCCGGGTGCTCCGGCGACTGGCAACCCGACTGCCTCGCCACCTGGCTGCAGGACATCGACGGTGACGGCATCCTCACCTGGAGCACGAGCACCCTGCCCACCGGCAGCTACGAGGGCAAGGTGGCGCACAATCTCGGCTGGGCCGAGAACTATGGTGCGGACGGCGTGCGGGACGGCGCCAACATCGGCTTCAGCGTGACCGAGGGCAAGCAAACGACGTTCAGCTACGACCTGGCCAGCCACGTGCTCACCGTGCTCGCCACCGACCCGCCGCTCGCCGGCACCGGTCAACAACGCGCGCACTGGCTGAGCGAAAAGACGCTGGCCTGGCCACGCGACCTGCTGCCCGTGAACGCGGACCCCGCCGACCTCGTCTACGCCCTGCACAGCTCGCCCGACGCCACCCTCGCCGTCGATGCCGGGACCGTGACCGGCGGCGACAGCGTGAGGCTCGCCTACGACAAGGCCGGCCTGACCGACGCGCAGAAAAAGGCCTTCCCCGCGTGGGCGAACTCCGTCGTGCTGCGCCCGGTCGACACGGACCGCGCCGGAGTCGAACGGCTGCTCACCACCCAACTGCTGGTCGGCCAGACCGATGCCGACGGCACGCTGAGCGCGCTGACCGGGGTGCAACTGCCCGGCGTGCTCGACGACCTTTACGCGGATGCCGCGGCTGCCCGCCCGCTCGGCGTCACCTGGTCGAAGAAGCGGCCGACCGTCGCGGTCTGGGCGCCGACCGCCCAGAAGGTGGATCTGCTCGCCTGGACCGCCGGCGACGCCGCCGAACCCGAGCGGATCTCCCTGAAGCACCGGGCCGACGGCACATGGACGGCGACCGGTGCGAAGGGCTGGGCCGACGCCTCCTTCGTCTTCGAGGTCACGGTGTTCGCCCCGACCACGGGCAAGATCGAGGTGAGCCGGGTCACCGACCCGTACTCGGTCGCCCTCACGACCAACTCGACCCGCTCGGTGTTCGTCGACCTGGCCGACAAGGACTACCGGCCCAAACAATGGGAGCGGGCCGAGTCGCCCGAAATCGACAACCCCGTCGACCGGTCGATCTACGAACTGCACGTTCGCGACTTCTCGATCTCCGACCAGAGCGTTCCGGAGGCGCTGCGCGGAACCTACGGCGCGTTCGCCGTCGACAGCGCCGGCACCAGACATCTCGCCGAGCTGGCGGATGCCGGGCTCAACACCGTGCACCTCCTGCCGACCTTCGACATCGCCACCATCGAGGAAGACCGCGGTAAGCAGACCGTTCCGGCCTGCGATCTCGCTTCCTTCGGCCCCGCTTCCCCGGAGCAGCAAGCCTGCGTGCAGGCCACGGCCGACGCCGACGGTTTCAACTGGGGCTACGACCCGCTGCACTTCCAGGCGCCGGAGGGCTCCTACGCGGTGAACCCGCGGGGCGGGGACCGCGTGGCCGAGTTCCGCGGCATGGTCGGTGCCCTTCACGACGACGGCCTCCAGGTCGTGCTCGACGAGGTCTACAACCACACCGCGGTGAGCGGCCAGAATGCAAAGTCCGTGCTCGATAAGGTCGTGCCGGGTTACTACCACCGGCTGAACCCGCTCGGGGCGGTCGAGACCTCGACCTGCTGCCAGAACGTGGCCACCGAGCACCGGCTGGCCGAACGGCTGATGATCGACTCGGTCGTACTCTGGGCCACGGAGTACCGGGTCGACGGCTTCCGCTTCGACCTGATGGGCCACCACTCGACGGCGAACCTGCTCAATCTGCGTCGTGCACTCAACAAGCTCACCGAGCGCAGGGACGGCATCGACGGCAAGGCCATCTACCTCTACGGCGAGGGCTGGGACTTCGGCGAGGTCGCGAAGAACGCCCTGTTCGAGCAGGCCAAGCAGGGCCAACTCGGCGGAACCGGCATCGGCACCTTCAACGACAGGCTGCGCGACGCCGTACACGGCGGTAGTCCGGTCGACGGCGGAACCGTGCAGCAGCAGGGATTCGGCACGGGCCTCGGCACCGACCCGAACGGGGCGGCGATCAACGGCAGCACCGAGGAGGCGCTGGCCAGGCTCGCCCAGGCGAGTGACCTGGTGCGGCTCGGACTCGCCGCGAATCTCCGGGACTTCAGTTTCGTGACCCAGGACGGAACCGTGAAGCGCGGCGACGAGCTCGACTACAACGGGTCACCGGCCGGCTACGCCGACCAGCCCGCCGAGGTCATCAACTACGTCGACGCCCACGACAATGAGACTCTCTTCGACCTGCTCGCCCTCAAGATGCCCGCCGACTCCGCGATGACCGACCGGGTGCGGATGAACACCCTCTCCCTGGCCACCGCGACCCTCTCCCAGGCGCCGTCGCTCTGGCACGCGGGCACCGACCTGCTGCGGTCCAAGTCGCTGGATCGGGACAGCTATAACTCGGGGGACTGGTTCAACCGGATCGACTGGACAGGGCAGACGAACAACTTCGGGGTGGGCCTACCGTCGGCGGCCGCGAACGAGGACAAGTGGGACATCCTCCGGCCCCTGTTGGAGAACCCGGCCCTCGTGCCGACCCCGGCCGACATCGAGGCCGCCTCCGACCAGGCGCAGGACCTGCTTCGGCTCAAGCAGTCCACCGAGCTGTTCCGGCTCGGCGACGCGAAGCTGATCAAGCAGAAACTGTCGTTCCCCGCGAGCGGACCGGCGGCGATCCCCGGGGTCATCGTGATGCGCATCGACGACACAGTCGGGGCCGACGTGGACCGCAAGCTGGACGGGGTGCTCACGGTGTTCAACGCGAGCCCGGAGCCGCAGACGATCCGGTTGGCCGACCTGGCCGGCAAGAACTACCAGCTCAGCCGAACCCAGGCGAAAGGCACGGATGCCGTGGTCAAGACCACGACCTGGGAGAAGGCCACCGGCACGATCACCGTACCGGCCCGCACCGTGGCCGTGTTCGTCGACGACCAGAAGAAACGGGGGAAATAGCCGACCCGGTGCGTTCAGCCCCGGCCGGGGTGCAGCAGACGCCAGATCCGGTCGCGAGACATCGGCAACTCGTAGGGGCGCACTCCGATGGCGTCGCGCACCGCGTTCGCCAGGGCCGGCGCGACCGGGTTGTACGGCGACTCGCTCATCGACTTCGCCCCGAACGGGCCGAGCAGGTCCGAAGTCTCGGCGAAGTACACCTCGGTCACGGGCAGGTCGGCGAGCAGGGGTACGTGGTAGTTGCGCAGCACGCCCGTGGTGACGGTGCCCGCCCCGTCGAGGATGACCTCCTCGAACAGCGCCGAACCGATCGCCTGGGCCACCCCGCCCTCGATCTGCCCCCGGCACTGTTCGGGGTTGAGCACGACGCCGGCATCCGCGGCCTGGATCGATTGCAGGATGCGCACCTCACCGGTGAGGGTGGACACGGCCACCCGGAATGCCTGCACATTGAACGCCACCGACCGGCGGGCGCCGTCCTCCTCGGCGGTGGCGGTCACGGGCGCCGGCCCGGCCGTTCCGGTGCGGAGCCTGTCCGCCAGGCGCGTCGCCGCGCCCAGCACGGCCTTGCCGGCCACGACCACCCCGGCCGAGCCGTACGCCCCCGTGTCGTAGCCGGATGCGGCGGTGTCCGAGTGCAGGATGTCGACCAGGTCGGGGTCGACGTTCAGGGCCGTCGCCGCGAGCTGCGCGTGCACTGTCGTCGTGCCGTTGCCGAACTCGGCCGTTCCCACCCGCACGGTGTACCGCCCGGTCGGCTCCAGGGTCACCGACGCGTGCGCGAAGTGCCCCCTCGGCGGCATGGTGGCTATCATCGCGGTGGCCATGCCCTCGCCGACCCGCCATTCCGGGCCCTCGGGCCCCGCCACACCGTTGCCGCGTTTTAGGGCGGCCTGGGCCAGATCCAGGCACTGGTCGAGGCCGTAGCTGCCGAAGATCAGGTCGGCACCCTCCACCTGGGTGACCACCAGCGGGTCCTCCGGGCCGACGCAGTTCAACCGGCGCAGGTCGAACGGGTTCATCCCCAGATCATGCGCGAGGTCGTCCATCGCGGACTCGATCCCGAACAGCACCTGGCCGAGCCCATAACCGCGGAAAGCGCCAGAGGGGAGGTTGTTCGTGTAGACGCTCCGGGCATCCACTCGCTTATTCGGCACGGAGTAGAGGCTGACCGATTCGGAGGTGCCGTGGAACATGACGCCCGGGCCGTGGTTGCCGTAGGCGCCGGTGTCGGCGAGCACGTCGAGTTTCAGTGCGGTGAGCCGGCCCTCGTCGGTGGCGCCCAGGGTGACCTGCACCCGCATCGGGTGCCGGGTCGGCGACGCGGTCAGCTCGTCGCTGCGACTGAACTCGTATTGCACCGGTCGATTCGTCTTGAGCACGGCGAGGGCGACGAGGTCCTCGGTGAGGATCTCCTGCTTGCCACCGAAGCCGCCGCCGACCCGGGCGGTGAAGACGCGCACGGCGGCGGGATCGAGGTCGAACAGGCGGCAGATCTCCCGGTGCACCAGGAACGGCACCTGGGAGCTGGTGCGGAGAACGAGACGGTCGTCCTCCATCCATCCGATCGTCGCGTGAGCCTCGAGGTGGGTGTGCGCCACCCGCTGGGTCTGCCAGATGCCGGTGACCAGCCGGGTGGCCTCGACCAGGCCGGCCCCGAGGTCGCCGTACTCGCCGTGCAGTTCGGCGACGAGGTTGCGCCCCGGGTCGGCCAGTCGGCTTACGGCGGCATCCTTGTCGCCGTGCACGAGCGGCGCGCCGGGCCGGAGCGCCTCCGCCGGGTCGAAGACCGCGGGCAGCAACTCGTAGTCCACCTCGATCAGACGGCAGGCGGCCTCGGCGATCGCCAGGGTGTCGGCCACCACCGCGGCGACGCGCTGGCCGCGGAACCTCAGCACCCGGTCGAAGACGAGACTGTCGTCGGGGTCGTCGAGCCGATCCTCGTGTCGGGCGGTGGAATACAGGGTGCTGGGGGAGTCGGCGTGGCTGAGCACGGCCTGCACTCCGGGCAGGGCCTCGGCGGCGCGGGCGTCGATCGAGCGGATACGGGCGTGGGCGTGCGGGCTCCGCAGCACGCTCAGCTGGGTGAGGCCGGGTACGGCCACGTCGAGCGTGTACGGTTCCTGCCCGCTGACGATCCGTTCGGCGGCCGGCGCGCGCAGGGACGTGCCCACCCTGCCGGTGCGGATCACCGGGCCGAGCGTGGGGGCCGGGGCTGCGACGGGTGCCGTGCCGTCGGCGGGGGTGCGGGTGCCGCGGATTGCGTCGGCGATCGAGCGGTAGCCGGTGCAGCGGCACAGGTTGCCCTTGAGCAGGCGCGGGAGGTCGTCGTGGTCGTGCTCGGTGAGGGTGGAGGCGGTGACGACCATGCCGGGGGTGCAGAAGCCGCACTGGAACCCCGCGGCGTCCACGAAGCGCTGCTGAACGGGTGCGAGCTTGCCGGGCAGGCCCAGACCGGCGGCCGTGGTGACGACCCTGTCGGCGGCACGGAACGCCGGGAAGACGCAGGAGTGCACGGGAGTGCCGTCGACAAGCACCGAACAGGCTCCGCAGTCTCCGGTGTCGCAGCCCTTCTTCACCTCGAAGTGCTCCTGGTCGCGCAGGAAGGAACGCAGGCATTGGCCGGGGGCGGCCGGGGCATCGACCGGGGTTCCGTTCACGTCGAGCCTCATGCTCGCACCGCCTGTCGCGCCTGGCCCCGGGCCGGGACGGCGCCGCCCGCGCCGAGCTCGCGTCTGATCTCCTCGCCCAGCCCCACGCTCACCGCACGGCGCCAGTCGGCGGCTCCGTGCGCATCCGTGAACCAGGGCTCGATCGCCGCGATGTCACGAGCGAGTGCGCTCGCCGAGGGTGCCCGGTCGTAGCGCAACTGCACAGGGTGCAACGTGCCGGCGGTGACGGTGAGCACGAAGCCGCCGTCGGCATCGGCTCGGCCGATCAGCAGGGCCGCGGAACGGCCGAGCGGGGAGAGGGCGATCCGGCGGAAGGCCGTGCGGGAGGCCAACGTCGACACCGGCAGGAAGATCGAGCGCAGCACATCACCCGGCTCGAGCCGCGTGGTCTGGTTTCCGGTCACGAACTCCCGGGCGGGCAGGCTGTCGTCGGTGCCGTCACGTCGCCAGACGAGCACCTCACCGTCGAGCGCCGCGGCCAGGGCCGTCATCGGTCCGGCGGGCAGCGCTGCGCACAGGTTCCCGCCGACCGTGGCGACGTTCCAGATCTTGAACGAGCCGTAGAGTGCGGCGGCGCACTGGAAGAAGAGCGGATGCGCCGCCAGGCCGATCGCTTCGGGCAGCCGGGAGAGCTCGGCGATGGTGCAGGTGGCGGCGATGGAGAGACCGGCCGCGCTCGCCGTGAGCGGCGCCCAGCCGAGGGTCTGCAGATCGACCAGGCCGGTCAGGTGCGCCTGCGGCTCACCGAAGAGATCGGTACCCCCGGCCAGCGGCACCACGGCCTCGCCGAGCCCGGCGAGGTCGGCGCGGGACCGGGCGCAGGTCACGCTCAGAACGGTGTTCAGGTCCATCGCATCTCCCCAAGTAACTAAGTTGCTTAGTTTCTGAACTAAAACCTAGTCGGGGATGCGATGAGTCGCTCGCTGGAGGCGCATCCTCACGGCCATTTCACAACAAAGCAGCACAGCCGTCGTCAACGATCGGCTGAGGGCACGATAGCGCGAAATGGGGATGGGGGCGCGGTTGTCGGTCCGGGCTGTCAGGCGGAGTGGTCGACCCCGTGCAACTGGTCGAGGATGTGGTCGAGCACCTCGTCGAGCACGCCGAGGCCGTCCCGTACCCCGCCGGTCGAGCCGGGCAGGTTGACGATCACGGTGTGCCCGCGCGCGATTCCGGCCCGACCCCTGGACAGGATGGCCAGAGGGGTCGATGCGGCGCCGCGACGGCGCAGCTCCTCCATCAGCCCGGGCAGTTCCCGGTCGAGGAGCGGTGCGGTCTGCTCGGGGGTGTGGTCGTGCGGGCTGACGCCGGTGCCGCCCGTGGTGATCACCAGGTCGTAGCCTGCATCGACGGCAGCCCTCAGCGCGTTCCCGACGGGGTCGCCGTCCGGCACCACGTGGCGCCCGCGCACGCTCCAGCCGCGGTCGATCAGCCAGGCGTCGATCACGGGGCCGGTGCGGTCGGGGTAGATTCCCGCCGCGGCGCGCGTGGACGCGACGATGACCTGGGCGGTGCGCTCCGGGTGCGAGGTGCTGGGCTGGGCTGTCGCGGCTGCGTTCACGCCTCCATCCTGCCCCACCGCTCGAGGGGTGACCCGTCCCGGCCACGGATCGGCGCCGCGCAGCTGGGAGAAACCGCAAATACGGTAATAGGATGCATTCCATGTCGCAGATACGGATCAAGGACGCCGCCGGGTTCCTCGGGGTGAGCGATGACACCGTGCGCCGGTGGATCGACAACGGCACCCTCGCCGCGTCCAACGACGAGTCCGGGCGGATGGTCGTCGACGGCCTCGACCTGGCGAGGCTGGCCAGGGAGAACGCGCTCGCACCGTCAGACCCGTCCGACACGGCCAGCTCGGCACGGAACCGTTTCATCGGCCTGGTCACCAGTGTGCTCAGCGACAAGGTGATGTCCCAGGTCGAGCTGCAGTGCGGGCCGCACCGGGTCGTCTCCCTGATGAGCACCGAGGCCGTGCGCGAGCTCGGCCTCGTTCCGGGCTCCGTTGCGGTCGCCGTGGTCAAGGCCACCAATGTCATTGTCGAAACTCCCCGGGGACATCCGTGATCCGGCGGCACCGCACAGGCGCCGCGCTCGCACTGGTCCTGGCCGCCGGGATAACCGCAGGCTGCGCGGGCCAGGCCGGTGGTGCGGGGGCGCCCGCCTCCTCCGGCGACGCCGGGTCGTCGCCGGAGACGCTCACTGTCTTCGCCGCGGCCTCCCTCGTGGGCAGCTTCACGGCGCTGGCCGATCAATTCGAGCAGGCCCACCCCGGGGTGACGGTGGCGCTCAACTTCGCCGGATCGGCCGATCTCGTCACCCAGATCACCGAGGGCGCCCCGGCGGATGTCTTCGCGGCTGCGGACACGAAGAACATGGCCAGGCTCGCCGACGCCGGACTTGTCGCCGGGACGCCGCAGATCTTCGCGACCAACACTCTTGAGATCGCGGTGCCGCCGAACAATCCGGCCGGCATCGCCTCCTTCGCCGATCTGGCGCGCGACGGCGTCGTCGTCGTCACCTGTGCACCGCAGGTGCCCTGCGGTGCCGCCGCCGCGACGATCGAGGCGGCCACGGGCGTGAACCTCAGCCCGGTCAGCGAGGAGAACGCCGCAGGCCGCGCTGGGGGCGTCCTTCGCCCGGTTCGTCACCGGACCCGGCGGCCGGGCCGTACTCGAGGCGGCCGGTTTTGGCACTCCCTGAGCTGACGGGGCGGCCGACGGTCCGCCGTTCCTCGCCGGCCGGACCGGTCACTCTCGGCGTGCCCCGCTGGATCCTCGCCATCGCCGCCGTCGGCGCGCTCTTCATCGTGCTGCCGATCGTGGGCATGACGGGGAGGGTCGACTGGGCCCATTTCGGCAGCCTCGTCACGTCGCCGTCCGCGGTCACGGCGCTGCTGCTGAGCCTGCGCACCGCGGCCGCGAGCACCGTGCTCTGCCTGATCCTCGGTGTGCCGATGGCCCTCGCGCTGGCCCGCAGCCGGTTTCCCGGCCAGCGCCTCGTGCGCGCCATCGTGCTCCTGCCTCTCGTGCTGCCGCCGGTCGTCGGCGGCATCGCACTGCTGTCCACCTTCGGCCGTCGCGGCCTGCTCGGCCAGACCTTCGAGGTGCTGGGCGTGCAGATCGCATTCTCGACCACGGCCGTCGTGCTCGCCCAGACCTTCGTAGCGCTGCCGTTCCTCGTGCTCAGCGTCGAGGCGACCCTTCGCGCCTCGGGTGCGCGCTACGAGGCCGTCGCGGCCACCCTGGGTGCCACCCCGAGCGTCGTGTTCTGGCGGGTGACGCTGCCGCTCGTGCTGCCCGGCCTCGTCTCCGGTGCCGTGCTTGCGTTCGCGCGTGCGCTCGGTGAATTCGGTGCCACGCTCACCTTCGCCGGGAGCCTCGAGGGGGTCACCCGAACCCTGCCGCTGGAGATCTACCTGCAGCGGGAGACCGACCCGGATGCCGCGGTCGCCCTTGCTCTCGTGCTCGTCGCCGTCGCCGTGGTGGTCATGGTGACCACGCATCGGCCGAGGGAGCTCTCGTGACCTTCGAACTGTCGGCGGTGATCGCCCGGCGGGGCATCGACCTGTCCTTCACCGTCGCGCAGGGGGAGACCGTGGCGCTGCTCGGCTCCAACGGGGCAGGGAAGTCCTCCGTGGTCGAGATCAGCGCGGGCCTGCTCCGCCCCGACTCGGGCCGGGCCGCACTGGCCGACCGGGTGATCTACGACCTCGGAGAGGGCCGGCCGGCCGTTTGGCTGCCGCCGCACGCCCGCGGCACGGCGCTGCTCGCCCAGGAACCGCTCCTGTTCCCTCACCTTTCGGTGCGGGACAACGTGGCCTTCGGTCCCCGCAGCGCCGGGGCATCCCGGTCGCTCTCCCGGGAGATCGCCGACGACTGGCTGGCCTCGGCCGAGGTCGCCGACCTCGCCGACCGTCGACCGACCGCCCTCTCGGGCGGACAGGCCCAGCGGGTGGCCGTGGCCAGGGCCCTCGCGGCCGATCCCCGGCTGCTGCTGCTCGACGAGCCGATGACCGCGCTCGACGTGGCGGCCGTGCCGGCGCAGCGCCGGCTCCTGCACCGGGTGCTGGCCGGCCGCACGGTCATCCTCGTCACCCATGACCCGCTCGACGCACTGGCCCTGGCCGGCCGGGTGATCGTGCTCGACCGGGGTCGCATCGTGGAGGAGGGCCCGACGCGCACGGTCTTCGCGCATCCGCAGACCGAGTTCACCCGCGCCCTGACCTTCGGTCTCGACCTCTCGGCCGGCGCCTGACCGCCCGCCGCCTGACCGCCCGCCGCCTGACCTCCCGCCGCCCCCGCGTCGCTGTCTCACCGCAACGGTTCCCGAGCGGGGCGTCACCCGGTGCGCATTCCCCGCGCGAAGGAATACCCTTAACGCATGACCCTCTCCACATCCCCGTCCACCCGTGCGACCGCTCGCCCGTTGACGGACGAGGAGGTGGCCCGCATTCGCAACGACTTCCCCATCCTGGAAACCCAGGTGAACGGGCACCCGCTCAACTACCTCGACTCCGGGGCCACCTCGCAGAACCCGGTCAGCGTGATGGAAGCGGAGCAGGAGTTCTACGAACAGCGCAACGCCGCCGTGCACCGCGGCGCGCACACCCTCGCCTTCGGCGCGACCGAGGTCTTCGAGAACGCCAGGGCCACGGTTGCGGCCTTCATCGGCGCCCGCGCCGATGAAATCGTCTGGACCTCGAACGCCACCGAGGCGATCAACCTGGTCGCCTACTCCCTGTCGAATGCGTCGCTCGGCCTGGGCGGGCCTGAGGCACGACGGTTCGCACTCGGCGCCGGCGATGAGATCGTCGTGACCGAGATGGAGCACCACGCCAACCTGATCCCGTGGCAGCAACTGGCACTGCGCACCGGCGCGACCCTGAGATTCATTCCCGTGCTGGACGACGGCACGCTCGACCTGGCCGCCGCCGGCAGCGTGATCGGTGCCCGCACCCGTGTGCTGGCCTTCACCCACGCCTCCAACGTCGTCGGCACGATCAACCCGGTCGCCGAACTCGTCGCCCTGGCCCGCGCCGTCGGCGCCCTCGTGCTGCTCGACGCGTGCCAGTCGGTGCCGCACCTGCCCGTCGATGTCGCCGCTCTCGACGTGGACTTCGCCGTCTTCTCCGGACACAAGATGCTTGGCCCGACCGGCATCGGCGTGCTCTACGGCAAGGCCGAGCTGCTGGCCGACCTGCCGCCGTTTCTCACCGGCGGCTCGATGATCACGACGGTCGACATGCACACCGCCGAGTTCCTCGCCCCGCCGCAGCGATTCGAGGCCGGCACCCAGCGCATCTCACAGGCGATCGCCCTCGCCGCGGCGGTCGACTACCTCACCGAGACCGGCATGGACCGGATCGAGGCGCGGGAGGCCGAGCTCGGCCGACGGCTCCTGGTCGGCCTCGGCGACATCCCGGGAGTGCGGGTGCTCGGCCCCGGGCTGGAGGCGGAACGGATCGGCCTGGCCAGCTTCGACCTGGCCGGAGTGCACGCCCACGACGTCGGACAGTACCTCGACGAGGCCGGCATCGCCGTGCGGATCGGCCACCACTGCGCCCAGCCGCTGCACCGACGCCTCGGCGTCACCGCGTCGACCCGCGCCAGCACCTACCTCTACACGACCACCGATGAGGTGGATCATTTCCTGGCAACCCTGCGCGAGGTTGCGCCGTTCTTCGGAGTCCGCTCATGACCAGCACCGCCCTGCAGCAGCTCTACCAGCAGATCATCCTCGACCACGCGAAGGCCAGGCACGGCTCGTCCGGGCAGCCGTTGGCACCGCTGCCGGATGCCCCGGTGCCGCACCCGGCGTCGGGCGAGTTGCGGCTCGCGGAATCGCACCAGGTCAACACCACGTGCGGTGACGACGTCACCGTGCGGGTCGGCGTGCGCGGAGCCGGAGCCGACGCCGTGATCGAGGAGTTCGCCTGGCGCGGCGACGGATGCTCCATCTCGATGGCGTCGGCATCTGTGCTGCACGACACTGTGCGGGGCGTTCCCGTCGCCGAGGCCAGGGCGATGCTCGACACCTACCGAGAGATGCTGCGCTCGCGCGGAACGATCGAACCCGACGAGGAGATTCTCGGCGACGCCGCGGCGTTCTCAGGGGTCTCCCGCTACCCGGCGAGGGTCAAGTGCGCCATGCTCGCCTGGGTGGCATTCGAGGCCGCCCTGCTGCCCGTCGCCGACTGACCGCGCGGCTGGCGCGGCTGGCGCGGCTGGCGCGCTAGCTTTTCGACGGTAGAGCTGCGAATTATCCTCCGATCGATCTCCTTTATTTGCCGAGAATTACTCGAATATATGTTCGATTGATGGTATTATGGGGGCATGGCAGGAATCCCTGATCCCAGTGCTTCGACAACCTCCGCGGATGCCGCGGATGCCGCGGGTGTTGCGGATGCTGGTGCTGCTTCGTCGCTCGCGGGGCAGTTGGTGGCTCTGAGATCGAGGTTGGCCGCGGCGCTGGCGTCCGTGCCGTTGGCTCGGTTGAGCGACCTGGAAACGGTGGCGATGCTTTCCACCGTGGAAGGCCTTGGCCGAAGCATCGATGCCGCGAGGGTGGCCACGGCCAGCGAGATCGCCAGCCGGGCGCTGCGAATCGCGCCAGGGCATTCCCAGCCGGCGTTGCCTGCGGCGCTCGGCTGCCGCGACGGGGTGGAGGTGATCACCCGGGCCACCCGCATCTCGGTGCGGGAGGCGAAACGGCGCTCCCGGCTGGGCGGCTTCGTCGCCGACCGC
>CAJDUC010000039.1_pt1 | contig 27501 bp, 26 predicted proteins | sample 7390041 | NCBI WGS metagenome assembly CAJDUC01 (sample SAMEA7055666, study PRJEB34461) | soil metagenome | biome: terrestrial ecosystem; feature: Peninsula; material: soil | place: Antarctica | collected 2016 | reverse complement strand
GACCCGTCGCGTGCGCCGTCGATCGATTGTGCTGATCGCCGCCGGCGTCATCGTCGCGGTCCTCGCCACGACCGTCGTCGCCATCGTCGTGAGCCTGCCGGACGACCTCGAAATCGGCAGGCTGTCGCAGAAGAGCAACGTCTACGCCACCAACAGCGACGGCACCCCGCGACTACTGGCCTCGTTCTACGATCAGAACCGGGTCGAGGTCGCCTCGGATGCGATCAGCCCGTTCGTGAAGGACGCGGCGACCTCAGCCGAGGACCCCGGCTTCTACGAGCACGGGGCGATCGACATCTGGGGCACCGTCGCCGGGCTAGTCTCGACGCTGGTGACGGGCTCGGCCCGGGGTGGTTCGTCGATCACCCAGCAGTACGTCAAGAACGTGCTCGTGCAGAAGTGCGAGACCCTGGCCGACCCAGACGAACGCACCGCCTGCTACGACACCGCCACCGAGACGACGCCTGACCGCAAGCTCAAGGAGATGAGCCTCGCCATCGGCCTCGAGAAGAAGGCCTCCAAGACGGACATCCTCCGTCAGTACCTCAACATCACCGGCTTCGGCGGATCCATCTACGGGATCGAAGCGGCGGCGAACTACTACTTCAACGCCACCGCGGCCACACTGACGCTGCCCCAGGCTGCGAGCCTCGTCGCGATCGTGAACAACCCGGTCAAGTTCCAGCTCGACAAGCCGGAGAGCACCACCAACGGCGCGGCCAACGGCTACGCGGACAACAAGGTGCGGCGCGACTACATCCTGGGCGAGATGCTCAAACACAAGAAGATCAGCCAGGCGGACCACGACGCGGCGGTCGCCGCACCGGTCGAACCGACCATCACCGAACCGAGCACCGGATGCCAGACCGCGGGCGGCAGCGCCTACTTCTGCGACCTGGTGTTGCGCACCCTCCAGGACGACCCTGCCTTCGGCGCGGATCGCGCCACCCGGCTGGCCAACTTCCGGCTCGGCGGGTTCGACGTCTACACGACCCTCGACCTCGAGCTGCAGGCGGCCGCCGAGGCCACCCTGGCCGAGAACGTCCCGAAGTCCTACGAGGACTGGGACGTCGGCGGGGTCATCACCAGCGTGGGCGTCGGCACCGGGCGCGTCCTCGCGATGACCCAGAACAAGGACTACACCCAGGACCCCGCCGTCGCGGCGGAGAATCCCAACGCCACCGGGATCAACTACAACACCGACTACGACCAGGGTGGGTCGAACGGGTTCCAGACCGGGTCGACCTACAAGGTCTTCACGCTCGCCGAGTGGCTCAACGAGGGCAACTCCCTCGCCGACTCGGTCAGCTCACGGCAGCGCTCCGACTGGGGTGTCTTCGAGGACAGCTGCAACGGCCCCCAGGACTACGGCACCAGCTTCTCCCCGAGCAACGACGCCTCCTATGAGAACGGGTGGTATTACTCCGCCCTCCAGTCGACGATCAGCTCGATCAACACCGGATTCATCGGGATGGCGAAGGAACTCGACCTGTGCGGCATCCGTAAGACGGCCGAGGCCTTCGGAATCCACCGGGCAGACGGCGACCCGCTTCAGCAGGGCGCGGCCTCGGTGCTGGGCACCAACGAGATCGCCCCGCTGACCATGGCGGCCGCCTACGCCGGGATCGCCAACAACGGCACCACCTGCACGCCGATCCTGATCGATCGGGTCGTCGGCACCGACGGAACCGAGCTCACGGCGCCGAAGTCGACGTGCACCCAGTCCGTCAGCCCCGACGTCGCCGCCGCGATGGCGTACGCGATGCAGCGGGTGATGACCAGCGGCACCGGTTCCTCCTCGTATCGCGCGACCGACCCAGAGGTCCCGATGATCGGCAAGACCGGCACCACCGACGAGAACAAGGACACCTGGATGGCCGGGGCGAGCACCAAGGTCGCCACCATCGTCGGTGTCGTGAACGTGTCCGGCGTCGGCGAAGACCAGCGCGACACCTATTTCGACAACGGCCAGGCGGCGACCGCCCGACACCGGATGTGGCCGGCCGTGATGAGCGTCGCCAACGCCAAGTACGGTGGCGACGAGTTCACCGAGCCGCCTCGGAGCATGATCTACTGATCGGAGGTCCTCGAGCAGCAGCTCCGGGTGGTCCCGCACGGTGTTGCGCAGCCGCCAGACCGTGCTGAACAGGGCGAGCAGGGTGCCGTCCGAGCGCATCAGCACCTCGACCTGCCGGTCGTGGCCGAGGATTTCGGCGCTCTCCCGGTCGGTGCGCCTGGCGATCTGGTACGGCAGGGCCTCCGAACGGATGGCCGCGCCGAAGTCGTGGGTCATCCTCTCCTCGACCACCTCGAACTGCATCGGCCCGACCGCACCGAGCACCGGGGCCTGGTCGCCACGCAGTTCGGAGCGCATCACCTGGATGACCCCCTCGTGATCGAGCTGGTCGATCCCACGGCGGAACTGCTTGTGCTTGCTGGTATCGGCGGACCTGACCACCCGGAAGTGCTCGGGAGCGAACATCGGCAGCGGCGGGTATTCCACGGGGTCGCCCTCGAAGATCGAGTCGCCCACCCGCAGCGCGGAGGCGTTGACCAGGCCGACGATGTCACCGGGCCAGGCCTCGTCGGCCACCTCGCGTTCGCGACCGAACAGGTGCTGCGCGTACTTGGTGGCGAACGGTCGCCCGCTGGCCGCATGGGTCACGACCATGCCACGACGGAACTGGCCTGAGCAGACCCGGACGAAGGCGACGTGGTCGCGGTGCGAGGCGTTCATGCCCGACTGCACCTTGAAGACGAAACCGGAGAACGCGCTGCCGACCGGTCGGTGGCCGCCTGAGGCGTCCTCCCTGGCCTCGGCGGCGGGAGCGAAATCGACGAGGGTGTCGAGGATGTGCTGCACCCCGAAGTTGAGCACCGCGGCGGCGAAGAGCACCGGGGTGGTCTCGTTGGCCAGGAACCGGGCCTCGTCGTGGTCCTGATCCTCCTCGGCGAGAAGTTCGGACTCCTCGGTCGCGGTCTGCCAGGCGTCGCCCTCCTCCGCGGCGGCGACATCCGCGCCGACCCGTTCGAACGCGGCGGCCTTCGCGCCGCCGGCCGTGCGGGTGAACCGCACGAACTCGTGGCTGGAACGCTCGATCACACCGCGGAAGTCCCCGGCGATCCCGACCGGCCAGGTCAGGGGAGTGGGGATGAGGCCCGTGCGCCGGCGGATCTCGTCCATCAGGTCGAGCGCCTCTGCGCCGGGGCGGTCCCACTTGTTGATGACCGTGATCACCGGGAGGTTGCGCTGACGGCACACCTCGAAGAGCTTCATGGTCTGCACCTCGAGGCCCTTGCTCGCATCCACGAGCATGACGGCGGCGTCGACGGCGGACAGCACCCGGAAGGTGTCCTCGGAGAAGTCGGCGTGGCCGGGGGTGTCGACCAGGTTGATCACGCTGTCGCGGTACTCGAACTGGATGGCCGCACTGGTGACCGAGATCCCGCGGGCCTGCTCCATCGCCATCCAGTCGGACACCGTGCCGCGGCGACCGGCCTTGCCGTGGGTCGCCCCCGCGGTCGTGATCGCACGCGCGTGCAGCAACAGCGCCTCGGTGAGGGTGGACTTTCCCGCGTCGGGGTGCGAGATCACGGCGAACGTGCGGCGGCGTCGAGCCTCGGAAAGTACCTCGGGCGTGGACAGGCCGGTGGGCTGCGTCATGGATCCTTCTTTCACGGGCGATTCGGGCGGGCGTGGCGACGCCTCTGCGGCCGCAGGGTCAGAATCGTTCCCCTCCAACTCTAACTGGACCCGCGAGGAGGGCGGATTCACGCCGGGGAGCCCACGGTTTGGTAACGGTTCCGGCGTGTCCTATGCCGTCGTGTGAGCCGGGGATATGGTCGGCAGTGAACGAGAGGAGTGAGGATGCCCCGATCGGCGATGCACGCACACGGCACGCCGACCGTGAGCGCGCCGACATCGAACGCACCGGCCACCGACGCCGTCCCGCTCCAGGGACCTCCCGCCATCTCCCTGCCGATCGCGGTGCAGTCCCTCCCGCTGCCGCGCACCCTCCGCCGCACCATAGCGGACACCGACCTCACGGTGCATCCGCTGGCCCTTGGCACAAGCGTGTTCGGCTGGACGGCCGACGGCGAGACCAGCTCCCGCGTGCTCGACCGGCACCGCGACCTCGGCGGCAACTTCCTCGACACCGCCGACAGCTACACCTCCGGACGCAGCGAGGTCATCGTCGGGGCGTGGCTGCGCTCCAGGGGCGTGCGCGACAGCACCGTGATCGCGACGAAGATCGGCAAGAACCGGGACAACCCCGGGCTGTCGCCGCGGAGCATCGTCGGAGCGGTCCAGGCCTCCCTGGCCCGGCTCGGCACCGACTACATCGACCTGCTGCACTTCCACTTCGACGACCCGACCGTGCCGCTGGAGGAGAGCCTCGGAACCGTCGACGGGCTCATCCGCAGCGGCCAGGTGCGCTACCTCGCCGCCTCCAACTTCTCCGCCGAACGGTTGATGGAGGCGCGGGTGCTCGCCGCCAACGGCCTGCCCCGGTTCGTGGCGCTGCAAACCGAGTACAGCCTCCTCCGTCGCAAGCCGTTCGAGTCGTCCCTCGCCCTGGTCACGAAGGCCCAGGGAATGTCCGTGCTGCCCTACTTCGCGCTCGCGCACGGCTTCCTCGCCGGGCGTTACCGGTCCAAGTCCGACGTGCAGGGAACGACCCGAGCGGCTCGCGCCGCCAAGTACCTCACCCGGACCGGCCTGAGGATGCTCGGGGTCGTCGACCGCATCGCCGAGCAGCACGCGGTGGCCCCCGCGACCATCGCGATCGCCTGGTTGCTCGCCCGTGACCAGGTCGTCGCCCCGGTGGCCAGTGCCAGTCATCCCGACCAGGTGGAGGCTCTCGTGGCGGCCGCCGGCATCCGCCTCACCCGCGGCGACATGAAGGACCTGGACCGGGCGTCCCCGTAGCGGGCGCACCGGCCGAGAACACGCTCTCCCCGGGGGTGGGTCGGGCTCCGGCGCAAGGGCGCGGTGACATAGGCTGGGGGAGATATGAACGGTGCCGTTGAGTTTCCCCTGGACCTGGCCGAACTCTCCTTCCGAGCGGCCGGTGACTCCCTCGTGCGCCGCAGCGTGCTGCCCAGCGGGGTGCGCATCGTCAGCGAACAGGTGCCCGGCAGTCGCAGCCTGACCATCGGCTACTGGGTCGCCGTCGGTTCCCGAGACGAACAGCCCGGCCACTTCGGCTCCACCCACTTCCTCGAGCACCTCCTCTTCAAGGGCACCGCGAAACGCACCGCGCTGGACATCGCGATCGCGTTCGATTCCGTCGGTGGCGAGCACAACGCCATGACCGCCAAGGAATACACCTGCTACTACGCCAAGGTGCAGGACCGGGACCTGCCGATGGCGGTCGAGGTGCTCACCGACATGCTCACTTCCTCGCTGCTCGACCCGGTCGAGTTCGAGAACGAGCGCGGCGTGATTCTCGAGGAACTCGCCATGGCCGACGACGACCCGTCCGATGTCGCCAACGAACGATTCTTCGAGGCCGTGATGGGCGATCACCCGCTCGGCCGCCCGATCGGCGGCAGCCCCGAGACCATCCGGGCCGCCACCCACGCGGCCGTGCAGGAGCACTACCGCGCCAACTACCGGCCCCAGGACCTCGTCGTCACGGTGGCGGGCGCGGTCGACCACGACGCGCTCGTCGAGGGCGTCACCCGCGCGCTGACCCTGGCTGGCTGGGACCTCACCGTGAACGCCACCCCGGTCGGGCGCCGCTCCGGCAACGCCGCCCTGATCACCCAGGGCGCGGCGGTCACCATCGTGCAGCGGCCGCTCGAGCAGGCCAACCTGCTGATGGGGTTCCCCGGGCTCCTCGCCAGCGACGACCGCCGCGTCACCATGAGCGTGCTCAACTCCATCTTCGGCGGCGGCATGTCTTCCCGGCTCTTCCAGGAGGTGCGGGAGAAGCGCGGCCTGGCCTACTCGGTCTACTCGTTCGCCCCCGGATACTCCGATGCCGGACTGTTCGGCATGTACGCCGGCTGCACGCCCGCGAAGGCGGGCCAGGTCGCCGAACTCATGCTCAGCGAGCTGCACCGGCTCGCCGAGCACGGCGTCACCGCCGACGAGATGGCGCGGGCGTCCGGACAGCTGTCCGGGGCATCCGCCCTCGCCCTCGAGGACTCCGACACCCGGATGTCCCGGCTCGGCCGCTCCGAGATCACCCTGGGCGAATTCTCCGACCTCGACGAGGCCCTGCGCCGCCTGGCGCTCGTGACCGCGGCGGATGTGCAGCAGCTGGCCGCCGACCTGGCCGCCGGACCGCTGTCCATCGCGGCCGTCGGTGCGCTGGAGCCCGACGCCTTCGCGGCCATCCTGCCGGACCCGATCCGCTCCTGACCCCCACGAACCGACGCCGGCCCCGGGGCCGGCACCCCGACCCGGCCGCGGATTTCCCGCCCAGGTCGCAGTGAATCGAAAGAGAAGCTCTTGCCCCACTACATCTACCTCGTGCGTCACGGTGAACAGCAGGATGCCGAACACGGCCTGCCCGACGGCCCGCTGTCCGCCCGCGGTACCCGCCAGGCCCAGCTCATCGCCGAGCGCCTCGGCGGCGTGCCGTTCACGGCCGCGTTCCATTCCCCGCTCCAGCGCGCCGCCGAGACCGCGAAGATCATCGCCCAGCGCCTGCCGGCCCTGACCCCCGAGCCGTCGGCGCTGCTCTTCGACTGCATCCCGTCCGGTATGGCGCCGGAGACCCCGGCGGCCTACTCCCCGTTCTTCGGCGCGGTCACCGAGGCGGAGATCGAGGCGGGGAGCGCCCAGATGGACGATGCCGTCGCCGAGTTCCTGCAGCCTCGCCGCGGCGACCACCATGACCTGCTGATCACCCACAATTTCGTGATCGCCTGGTTCGTGCGCGAGGTCCTCGGGGCGCCCGACTGGCGCTGGATCAGCATCAACCAGGCCAATTGCGGCCTCACCGTGCTGCACCAGAAGCCCGGCCGGCCCTGGACCATGATCACCCACAACGACACCGGGCACCTGCCGGTGGAACTGCGCACCGGCCTTCCGGATCCCCTGCTCTTCTAGGAGAACCCGGGAGAACCCGGGCCGAACGGCCCGGCACCGTCGCGGGCTCAGCTCAGCCGAGGCGCTTGCGGTACCAGTTCGTGGCGTTCGGGTTGTCGTTATAGGGCGCGCAGCCGTCGTAGCCCGCCCGCGAATAGAGCACGCCCGCGGCCGTCAGGCTCGCGTTCGTGTCGAGCACGACCTCATCGGCGCCGAGAACCCGCGCACGCCGCTCCAGTTCGGCGAGCAGGGCCCCGCCCCAGCCTCGGCCGCGCACCTGGGGCTGCAACCAGAGGTGCTTGACCTCGAAGCGCACCAGGCCCTCCGGGGAATCCTCGATCCGGCGCACCCCGCCGCAACCGACGAAGGCGCGCTCCCGGTCACCGTTCCGCTCGCTGACCAGCAGGAACACTCCCCGTGGCTGCACGAACTGGTCCGGCGTCGGAAACGTGGTGCGGTACTTGCCCTGGGCGGCCGGGAAGGTCGACTCTCGGTCGCTGAAGTACTGGGTGAGCAGCACGATCGAGCCGGCATCCGTCACCGACACGTCGGTGAAGGCCAGGGTGGGGGAATCGGACATGAGTCAAGGCTACTTCGCCCCGCGGCTGCGGCAAGGTCCGACCGCCCTTGGTAGATTGGTCCCATGACAACACGTGTGGCCATCGTCGGCGTAACGGGAACGATGGGCCGCCTCGTCGCCGCGCTGATCGAGAAAACCGACGGCTATGAGCTCGTCGCCGGACTCAACTCGGCCAGTGACCTGACCGAGATGCTCGGCGCGGATGTCGTAATCGACCTCACGGTGCCCCGGGCCAGCCAGGGAGTCGTCGACTTCGCCGTCGACAACGGTCTTCGTGTGCTCGTCGGCACCTCCGGCTGGTCCCAGGACCGGATCGATGCCCTCGCCCGCCGCATCGCCGGGCGCGAAGACACCGGTGTGGTCATCATCCCCAACTTCTCGATCGGCTCCGTCATCGGCACGGCGCTCTCGGCCATGGTCGCCCGCTTCTTCGACTCGATCGAGATCGTCGAGGCGCACCAGGCCGCCAAGGTCGACTCGCCCTCCGGCACCGCGGTGCGCACGGCCGAGCTGATCGGCAAGGCCAGGGTAGGCCTCGGCCCGGTCTCCGCCCCGCACATCGACCAGCGTGCCCGAGGCCAGCAGGTCTCCAGCGTGCCCGTGCACAGCCTCCGGCTCGAAGGAATGCTCGCCCGGCAGGACGTCATCTTCGGCGGCACGGGGGAGACGCTCACGATCAGCCACAACACCCTCTCGGCGGCGGCCTACGAGCGTGGCATCCTGCTTGCTCTCGCCGCGGCGGTGACCGCCAGCGGCGTCACGGTGGGACTCGACCAGATCGTCGACCTCGGCCTCGGCGAGCCTGCCAGGGCTGAGGCACCGTCCGAACCTGGCCCGGACGATTCCGTTCCCGGCGACTCGGCCGCCGACTCGTCCGGAACCCCGGAGTGAAGAGCCGTCTGGCCGTCATCCCGATGGCGCTGCTGCTGGCGTTCTACCTGGTGCTCGTCGGCTGGCGCGCGGTCCTGTTCGTGCAGAGCGGCGACCCCGTCGGCATCGTGATCGGGGTGGCGTTGATGATCCTGCCCGTGATCGGGGTCTGGGCCCTCGTGGTCGAACTGCGCTTCGGCCGCCGCTCCGAACAACTGGTGCGCCGGCTGGGCGACGAGGGAGGGTTGCCGGTCGAAGAACTGCCGATCCGCCCAAGCGGTCGACCGTTCCGCGACGCGGCCGACGCGGAGTTCCCCCGGTTCAAGGCCGAGGTGGATGCCGCGCCGGAGGATTGGCGGGCCTGGTTCCGCCTCGGACTGGCCTACGACGCGTCAGGAGACCGTCGCCGGGCCAGGAGCGCCATCCGCACCGCTATCGCCCTCGAACGCTCAGCGCCGGCGGCCACCCGGTCCGGCTAGCCCGGTCCGGCCCAGCAGCCCGGCCCGCGGTGGGGTGATCAGGGTTGCGCGAGCATCCAGTCGACGGCCTCGACCGCACTCCGGTGCGCGAAGACGAACCCGTCGTCCTGGAGGCGGGTCGAGTCGACCTCCTGGTCGGCCAGGAGCAGCGAACGCGCGGCATCCTGCAGGGCCAGCGTCAGCACCGGCTCCGGAACGGGGATCCTGAACGGGCGGTGCAGCGACGCGGCCACGGCCTTGATCACCTCGGTTGAGGTGGCCGGGTTCGGCCCGACGAGGTTCACCGGCCCGGACAGGGTCGACTCGAGCAGGTGCACGATCGCGCCGGCCTCGTCGTGCAGGCTGATCCACGGCCAGTGCGCGGTGCCGCGACCGAGCGGTCCGCCCAGGCCGAGGCGCACCAGCGGGAGCAGCGGTCGCAGAGCCCCGCCCTTGGCGATCACCAGCCCGGTGCGGAGGGTGACCACCCGGGTCGATTCGGGTGCCAGCATGGCCTCCGCCTCCCAGGCGGCGACGACGCCGGCGAGGAAGTCGGTGCCCGGCGCCGAGTCCTCGGTGAGCACCTCGCCGGGGCGGTCGCCGTAGATCCCCACGGCCGAGGCATTGAGCAGCACAGAGGGCGGTTGTGCGCTGCGCCGCATGGCGTCGGTCAGCGTGCGCGTGGCCTGCACCCTCGATTCGAGGATCTCCCGGCGGTAACCGGGAGTCCAGGGCAGACGGGCGAGGGAGGCCCCGGACAGGTTGATCACCGCATCCACCTGCCCGAGCGCGGCCTCGTCCAGGCTGAGTGCGGACGGGTTCCACCGGAACTCGTTCGGCGTCTGCGGGTCACGGCGCACCAGGCGCGCGACGGTATGTCCCGCCGCGCTGAGCCGGCGGCGGACCTCTGTGCCGATCAGGCCGGAGGCCCCGGAGACCAATACTCGCATGGAAGCCCCCCGGGCTAGGCCAGTTCGGCTTCGATCGTGATCGGGATGCCGGCCAGCGCCTTCGAGATCGGGCAGTTGGCCTTGGCGTCGGCCGCGAAGGCCTCGAACTCCGCCTCGGTCAGTCCGGGAACGCTGGCGCTGACGAGCAGGTGGCTGCCGACGACGCCGACCCCGGCCTCGAAGGTGACGGCGGCCGTGGTCTGGATGTTCTCCGGCGTGTGCCCCGCGGCGCTGAGTCCGTTGGCGAGCGCCATCGAGAAACATGCGGCGTGGGCCGCCCCGAGGAGCTCCTCCGGATTGGTCGTGTTCGGGCTGCCCACCGAGCGGGCCTGCCAGGTCACCGGGAATTCGGCGGCGTGGGACGAATCGAGGGAGACAGTGCCCTGGCCGGACTTCAGATCGCCGGTCCAGACGGTAGTTGCTTCGCTGGTCAATGCCATGGTGTTACCTCCTGAGTGAACCCCCAGCCTAGCCATGCGGCCCCGGAACGGGGGTTCCCAGTCTGGGAATCCGCAGGGAGGTCCCTAGACGGCGTCGCGGGGACCGCGCCCGATCAGGCCCGCCCGCACGAGGAGAAGGAAGAGCTGGCAGCCGAGGCAGTAGTCGAATACCGCGTTGAGGAAGGCCGCGATGAACGCCGCGGCGGCCGCGATGCCCACCATCGGGGCCAGGCCGGCCAGTCCCAGCACCACGCCGACGAGGGTGACCAGCAGGCCGACGCCCTGGGCGAAGGTGGGCGGCGCCGGATTCTCAAGCTCCGTCGGCGGAGCCAGCCGGGGCCGCACGAACCGCTTGAACAGCAGCCCCCACGGGTGCCGGCCGGCGCCGGCGAACGCTCCCCAGGCGAACAGCGCGGCGAGCACGGTCAACAGGGCAAGCGCGGCAACGGATGCCCCGATCAACGAGAGGAAAACCACCGTGAGCAGCAGCACGGCCGTGATCCCGGCACCGAAGCGCGGACCGCGGGGGTCGAGGTCCGCTCGGCGCCGGAGCGGGGCGCCGGTGGAGGCCGCGGGCGTGGTGGAGTTAGCGGGTGAGGCTGACATGACGGCTCCCGGGGAGGGTATCGAGGTGGTCGATGATGCCGGCCCTGCGGGGTGCGCCGCCGACGCGGGCGCGCACCCGACCGGACCGGTCGAGGATGAGCGTGGTCGGGGTCTGCAGAACCTGGAATCGGCGGGCGAGGTCGGCCCGGTGGGTGAGGTCCACCTCGAGGTGGACCACACCGGGCCGGGATCCGGCGACACTCTGCAGCATCGTGCGGGTGCCGGGGCAGCGGGAGCAATGCTCGGTCGAGAACTGGACCAGGGTGGCTACCGCGCCGAAGGTCACGGTGCTGGCGAGATCCGCCGGGGTGAGCGCCGGCGCCTCTGGCACGCTCGTGTAGCGGCCCTGCCTGGCCCGCCAGGCCAGCCCCAGCACGGTCGCGGCGGCCACGAGCGCCAGCACACTGCCGAGGGCGAGAATCGGGTCCATGCCTCCACGGTACGGGCGCCGGCACACAGAAGGGGGAGTGTGACGACAGGTTACGCGCAGCCCTGGTGCGCCGGGGCCGTCGCGTGCGATCCGGCACGGTGACCGGTAGCCTGTGATTCGTGTCTACGTCCTATAACCCATTCGGCCAGGTCCTCGTCGCCCTGGTCACGCCCTTTACCGCCGACGGCGAAGTCGACTGGGCGGGAGTGGCGAAACACATCGACGACGTGATCACCGCCGGCGCCGACGGCATCGTCGTCACCGGCACCACCGGCGAGACGTCCACCCTCACCGACCCGGAGAAGATCCGCCTGGTCGAGGTCGGTAAGGACGTCGCGGGAGGCCGCGCGAAGATCATCACCGGCGGTGGGTCCAACGAGACCGCCCACGCCATGCAGTTGGCCCGGCAGAGCGAGAAGGCCGGCGCCGACGGCAACATGATCGTCACGCCGTACTACAACAAGCCGACCCAGTCCGGCATCCTCACCCACTTCCGGATGATCGCCGACGCCACCGACCTGCCGGTGATCCTCTACGACATCCCCGGTCGCACCGGCGTGCCGATCAACTACGAGACCATCCTCCGCGCCGCGAAGCACCCGAACATCCTGGCCGTGAAGGATGCCAAGGGTGACCTCGCCCAGGTCAGCCGGGTGCTCAACCAGACCGACCTGCTCTACTTCTCCGGCGACGACCCGAACGTGCTGCCGCACCTATCGATCGGCGCGACCGGCCTGATCGGGGTCACCGCGAACATCGCGGCGACGCCGTACCGCCAGATGGTGGATGCCGTCAACGCCGGCGACCTGAAGACGGCCACTCACGCGCACCGTCAGCTCGAACCGCTCGTGCGGGCCTGCATGACCCACGTGCCCGGCACCGTCGCGGTCAAGTACATCCTGCACGGACTCGGCCGGATCAGCAGCCCGCGGGTGCGGCTGCCCCTGGTCGGACCGGAAGACTTCGAGGCCGCGCAGATCGAGGACGAGATCGACCTGGTCAAGAACATTCCGGGCGTCGACTTCTCCAACTTCCGCCCCGACCGCAACGCCGCAGCGGGCGGCGCGCTGCCCAGGATCGCCGGAACAACACGCTAATCACGCCACCGACCCCCTAGGAGGGCCCATGCCCATCGACGTATACGACCCGGCCCCGCTCGAGCCGGGCACGCTCAGGGTCATCCCGATCGGAGGTCTGGGCGAGATCGGCCGCAACATGACCTCCTTCGAGATCGACGGCAAGATCCTCATCGTCGACTGCGGGGTCCTGTTCCCCGAGGAGCACCAGCCGGGCGTGGACCTCATCCTGCCCGACTTCAGCCCGATCAGGGACCGCCTCGACGACATCCTCGGAGTCGTGCTCACCCACGGTCACGAGGACCACATCGGTGCCGTGCCCTACCTGCTCAAGCTGCGGCGCGACATCCCACTGATCGGGTCGGGGCTGACCCTCGCGTTCATCGAGGCCAAGCTCAAGGAACACAAGATCACGCCGTACACCCTCCAGGTCAAGGAGGGGCAGACGGAACGCCTCGGCCCGTTCAACCTCGAGTTCGTCGCCGTGAACCACTCGATTCCCGACGCCCTGGCCGTGGCGATCAAGACCGTGGCCGGCACCGTGCTTCACACCGGCGACTTCAAGATGGACCAGCTCCCGCTCGACCACCGTTTGACCGACCTCCGCGAATTCGCCCGGCTCGGCACCGAGGGCGTCGACCTGTTCCTGGTGGACTCGACGAACGCGGATGTGCCCGGCTTCACCCCGTCCGAACGGCTGATCGGTCCCGTGCTCCAGGACGTCATCGCGCGCGCCCCGCGCCGGGTGATCGTCGCCAGCTTCTCCAGCCACGTGCACCGGGTGCAGCAGGTGCTCGACGCGGCCTACGCGAACGACCGCCGGGTGGCGCTGCTCGGCCGGTCGATGGTGCGCAACATGACCATCGCCGCGGAGCTCGGCTACCTCCGGGTGCCGGAGGGCGTGCTGATCGATTTCAAGAAGGCCGGCAGCATCCCGGACGACAAGATCGTGTACATGTCCACCGGTTCCCAGGGCGAGCCGATGGCCGTGCTCAGCCGGATGGTGAACATGGACCACCAGGTCGAGGTGGGACTCGGCGACACCGTCATCCTCGCCTCCAGCCTGATCCCCGGCAACGAGAACGCGGTCTACCGCATCATCGACGGACTGACCAAGCTCGGCGCGACCGTCGTGCACAAGGGCAACGCGAAGGTGCACGTCTCCGGGCACGCCGCCGCCGGCGAACTCACCTACTGCTACAACATCCTCAAGCCTAAGAATGTGCTGCCCGTGCACGGCGAGTACCGCCACCTCGTCGCCAACGCGAAACTAGCGGTCGAGACGGGTGTGCCGGACGCGAACGTCTTCCTCGCCGAGGACGGCACGGTGCTCGACCTGCGCGACGGTGTGCTGCAGAAGGCGGGCCAGCTCGACCTGGGCTACGTCTACGTGGACGGGTCGACCGTGGGCGAGATCACCGACGCCGACCTCAAGGACCGCCGCACCCTCGCCGAGGAGGGCTTCATCTCGATCATCATCGTCGTTGACGCCTCCACCGGCAAGGTCATCGTCGGACCGGAGATCCACGCCAAGGGCTTCGCCGAAGACGACTCGGTCTTCGACGCGGTGCGTCCCAAGATCGAGGCGGCCCTGGCCGAGGCGGCGCAGAACGGGGTGCGCGACTCGCACGCCCTGCAGCAGATCGTGCGCCGCACGGTCGGCCGCTGGGTGAACGTCACGTTCCGCCGTCGGCCGATGATCGTCCCCCTGGTGATCGAGGCCTGATCGGCGCGTCCCCGCCCCGAACGGAGATTCGCGTGACTGGCCGCTGCCGAGGGCGGACGGTGCAGCGTGTCGCGAAAAACTCCGGTCCGAACGTGTCGACTGGGATCGAGTGGGCGTGGGCTGACCCGGAAGTCGGGGGTCGGCGGTACCGTAGATCCCATGGCTACGAGCACTAAGTCGACCGGGCGCGCCCGCAACGCACCTGCGCGCGCCACGACCGCGCGGAAGCCCGCCCAGAAGACCCAGACCCAGAAGACCGTGAAGTTCACGGCCGGCGACCCGGGCCCCGGCCTGTTCGTCCGGTTCTGGATGGCGCTCGCCCACGTCACCGGCGGCGCCGCGCGCGCCCTCGGCCCCGAAAAACTCTCCAGGGAGGACCGCCGCGACGGTCTCCCCTTCTTCCTCGTGCTCCTCGCCATCGCCGGGGCGGTGGTCGAGTGGTTCCTCATCAACAGCCCGGTCGCCCAGACCCTCGACGCCTGGACGTTCGGCGGCCTGTTCGGCCGCGTCGCCTTCGCGCTGCCCGTCATCATGCTGCTCTTCGCGGTCTGGCTGTTCCGCAAACCCAGTTCGGTGCACGACAACGGGCGGATCGGCATCGGCCTGTCCCTGCTCCTCGTCTCGGTCTCGGGCCTCTGCCACATCTTCGGTGGCCAGCCGGCGCCGAGCGACGGCATGGAGGTGCTCGCCCTCTCGGGTGGAGTGATCGGGTGGATGATCGCCGCCCCGCTGATCTACCTCACCACCGCCATCGGCGCCACGATCGTGGTCATCCTGCTCCTCACGCTCAGCCTCTTCATCATCACCAAGACGCCGCCGAACAAGGTCGGCGCCCGCAGCCGGGAGCTGTATGCCTGGCTGTTCGGGGCCCAGCTCCCCGATGAGGACGAACGCGCGGCCACCAGGGAGGCGAAGCTGGAGAAGACCCTCCAGCTCGAACTCGACGGCGTCGACGAAGACACCAATGCCCTGCCCTGGTGGCGGCGCAACACCAGCAAGCGCGAGGAAGACCCCGACTTCAGCGGCCCCCTCAGCACGGATGCGCCGGCCGCCGACGAGGCCGAACCACCCGCATCCGACCCGATGAGCACCCTGCTCGGTGGCGACGGCCGCGGCAGCTTCGCCACGGCGCTCGAGCCGGCCGAGACTCCGGCTGTCGTGAAGGACCACTACGGCACCGAGGTGCTCGAGGACCTGCGCCGGGCCGAGGATGCCATCAAGCGTTTCACCGGCGAGATCGATGTGCAGCGGGGTTCGGCGACCGGCCTGTACGCCGACGACCCGACCGGTCAGACCGCCGTGCTGCCCGGCTTCGACGAGCTCGACGCCGCGGCGCAGGCCCCGCGCCCGGAGGAGGCCGCAGCCGAGCCGGCGGCCCCCTACCAGCTGCCCTCGACCACCACTCTGACCAAGGGCCCGCCCGCCAAGGCCCGCTCGGCCGCGAACGACGACATCGTCAAGTCGATCACCGAGGTGCTCCGCCAGTTCCAGGTCGACGCGAAGGTCACCGGCTTCTCCCGTGGGCCCACCGTCACCCAGTACGAGATCGAACTCGGCCCCGGCGTCAAGGTGGAACGCGTCACCGCGCTGAGCAAGAACCTCTCCTACGCCGTGGCCTCGAACGAGGTGCGCATCCTCTCGCCCATCCCCGGCAAGAGCGCCATCGGCATCGAGATCCCCAACACCGACCGGGAGATCGTCACCCTAGGCGACGTGCTCCGCTCCGGCACCGCCACCTCCAGCACCCACCCGATGACCATCGGCGTCGGCAAGGACGTCGGCGGCGGGTTCGTCATTGCCAACCTCGCCAAGATGCCCCACCTGCTCGTGGCCGGTTCCACCGGTTCCGGCAAGTCGAGCTTCGTGAACTCGATGATCACCAGCCTGCTCATGCGCGCCAAGCCCAGCGATGTGCGGATGGTGCTGATCGACCCGAAGCGGGTCGAACTCGCCGCCTACGCCGGCGTCCCGCACCTGATCACGCCCATCATCACCAGCCCGAAGAAGGCTGCCGAGGCCCTGCAGTGGGTCGTCAAAGAGATGGACATGCGCTACGACGACCTGGCCAGCTTCGGCTTCCGCCACATCGACGACTTCAACAAGGCGGTCGTGGGAAACGAGATCGTGCTGCCCGCCGGAAGCGCTCGCACCCTCAAGCCCTACCCCTACCTGCTCGTCGTCGTCGACGAGCTCGCCGACCTGATGATGGTCGCCCCGCGCGACGTCGAGGACTCGATCGTGCGCATCACCCAGCTCGCACGAGCCTCCGGCATCCACCTGGTGCTGGCCACCCAGCGACCCAGCGTCGACGTCGTCACCGGCCTGATCAAGGCCAACGTGCCCTCACGCCTCGCCTTCGCCGTGACCAGCGTCACCGACTCCCGGGTCATCCTCGACCAGCCGGGAGCGGACAAGCTGATCGGCCAGGGCGACGCCCTCTTCCTGCCGATGGGCGCGTCCAAGGCCATCCGCGTGCAGGGAGCCTGGGTCAACGAGGCCGAGATCGAACGCGTCGTCAAGCACGTCACCCAGCAGGCCAGGCCCGACTATCGGCCGGATGTCTCGATGGTCGCCCCGCGCAAGGAGATCGACTCGGACATCGGCGACGACCTCGAGGTGCTGCTCGCCGCCGCCGAACTCGTCGTCTCGACCCAGTTCGGCTCCACCTCGATGCTGCAGCGCAAGCTGAGGGTCGGCTTCGCCAAGGCCGGCCGGCTGATGGACCTGCTCGAGTCCCGGGAGATCGTCGGCCCGTCGGAGGGTTCGAAGGCCCGCGACGTGCTCGTCACGGTCGAACAGCTGCCGAGCGTGCTCGCGCTGTTGCGCGGGTCGGACGAGCAGCAGCACGCGGCCTCCGCCACCGCGCAGGCGGCCGCCGCGCACCTGGCGGACAGCGCCCCCGACCCCCGCTACACCGACGACCCGGTCGCGAAAATGTCGGAGGGGTACCCTGAGGAAGAGGCAGGCCCCGATGAGGATGCCTGGCAACTGACCGACAGGGAATGATCGATGGACACACCACTCGCGCCCGTCGTGCGCCCCAGTAACTGGAATCTGCCCAACCTGATCACGATCGTGCGGATCCTGCTCGCACCGATCTTCGTCTGGCTGCTCCTGGCCGACGCCGGCCAGGACGGCGCCCTCCGATGGGCCGCCGCCATCCTGTTCATCCTGGCGATCGCCACCGACGGGATCGACGGCGCGATCGCCCGTCGAAACAACCAGGTCACCGACCTGGGCAAGCTGCTCGATCCCATCGCGGACAAGGTCCTCACCGGTGGGGCGCTCGTGTCACTGTCGATCCTCGGCGAGCTGTGGTGGTGGGTGACCATCGTCATCCTGGTCCGCGAGATCGGTATCACGGTGTTCCGGTTCCTGATGCTGCGGGACCGGGTCATTCCGGCGTCCAGGGGCGGGAAGCTCAAGACGGTGCTGCAGTCCGTGGCGATCTCCCTGGCCCTCGTGCCGCTCTGGCTGCCGCTGGGCGACTGGATCTTCTGGCTCAACTGGACCGTCATGGCCGCCGCCCTGGTCGCCACCGTCGTCACCGGTGTCGACTACCTCCTCGCCGCACGTCGCGAGAACCGCGCCGAACGCGCCGCCGGGTGACGAAAACGACCGACGCGCCGCCGGAGACCGCCGCGCTGGTGGCGGCCCTGACCCGGGCGGGCCTCACGATCGCCGTCGCCGAGTCCCTCACCGGCGGGCTGCTCGCGGCCGAACTGATCCGGATCCCCGGCGCCTCGCTCTGCGTCGCGGGGGGAGTCGTGGCCTACCAGACCGAGCTCAAGCACACCCTGCTCGGCGTCGACCGTGCGCTGCTGGCCGAACACGGCCCCGTGCATCCCGACGTGGCCGAGCAAATGGCCCGTGGGGTGCGCGACCGGCTCGCAGTGAACGGCCGCCCGGCCGACATCGGAGTGGCCACCACCGGCGTCGCCGGCCCCGACCCGCAGGGCGAGACGGCACCCGGCACCGTCTACCTCGGGCTGTCCCGAGGCACCGAATCCTGGGCGATTCCGCTCCGCCTCAGCGGGGATCGGGCCGAGATCCGAGCCCGAACCGTGGCCGAGGCGATCAAAGCTGTGCACACCCTGATAGCCCCGTCCAGGCCGGAATAGTTCCCGCGACACGACGGTTGCACACTGCAGATTCACAAGAAAAGCCCAGTAGTCGTCGGTAGTCTCGGGGTATCGGATCAATGTAGTACTCTAAACAATCCGCACCCCAGGCAGCAGATGACCGAAGTTCACACGTAGTACCTAAAGACACGAGAAGGAGGTTCCGATGATTCTTGTAAGACAGGAAATCGGCGATGTGCTCAGGGACTTCCGCCTGCAGAAGGGGCGCACCCTTCGACAGGTTGCGAGTAAGGCCAGCGTTGCGCTTGGCTACCTCAGCGAGGTCGAGCGCGGTCAAAAAGAAGCGTCATCCGAAATTCTGGCCTCCGTCGCAGACGCGTTGGAAACTCCGATTTCGGTCATCATGCGCGAGGTGGGCGACCGTCTCGCGGTCATCGAAGGCATCGACAGGTTCCCGGACACCGTTCCGGACGAACTCGTCGCGAACTTCGACACCGGATTGATGGTGCGCTGACGACTCCGTCCGTGACCCTGATTCCCCCGACGAGATCCCCGCGACGATCCCCGTGGTCCCGGTATGCGCCTGAGTGAGTTCCGCCAGGCCCTGAAAGACGAGTTCGGCGACGGCTACGGTCGCGTGCTCACCCGCGACCTCATCCTCACCGCGTTCGGGCGCACCGCCGACCAGGCCCTGGCCGGCGGTGTCCCGGCGCGCGACGTGTGGTTGGCGCTCTGCGCCGAAACGGATGTCCCGAAGAGCCGCTGGTACGGCGCCGGACTTCCCGCCGCACGCTCGTAGCCGCTCTCGGACTGCCGCCGGGTCTCGGACCGCCGGGTCTCGGACCGCTGCCGGCTCCGCCGGGGCTCCCCTCGTAGTTTCGACGACACGCCCCGTACCTGCGCGAAATGCTCGAATACGTGTTCGGCTCTTGATAGGCTCCTCAACAGCAGACATTGATGACGCATTGTCCACGTTCGCCTCCGCTCTCGGCCAGTGTCGGGGGTGCGGCGTACAGTCGATTTTCGTCAGAGACAGACAGCGAAATGCCTTGTCGAGAACGGCACCCGGGGTCTTCCCGGCGGCCGCGGTCGACAGCCTACAGGCGCCGAAACGCACGACCGAAGGAGTCCACCATGGCATCAGCAGCAGACCGCGAAAAGGCGCTCGACACCGCCCTCGCCCAGATTGATCGCCAGTTCGGCAAGGGCTCGGTCATGCGCCTGGGCAGCGACGAACGCGCCCCGGTCGAGACCATCTCCACGGGCTCCATCGCCCTGGACGTCGCGCTCGGTATAGGCGGGCTCCCGCGTGGTCGCATCGTCGAGATCTACGGCCCCGAGTCCTCCGGCAAGACCACGCTCACCCTGCACGCCATCGCCAACGCCCAGAAGGGTGGCGGAATCGCGGCATTCATCGACGCCGAGCACGCCCTCGACCCCGAATACGCCAGGAAGCTGGGCGTGGACATCGACGCCCTCCTCGTCTCCCAGCCCGACACGGGCGAGCAGGCCCTCGAGATCGCCGACATGCTCGTGCGAAGCGGCTCGATCGACCTGATCGTGATCGACTCCGTCGCCGCGCTCGTTCCCCGCGCCGAGATCGAGGGCGAAATGGGTGACTCCCACGTCGGGCTCCAGGCCCGACTGATGTCGCAGGCGCTGCGCAAGCTCACCGGTGGTCTCAGCCAGACCAACACCACCATGATCTTCATCAACCAGCTGCGCGAAAAGATCGGGGTGTTCTTCGGCAGCCCCGAAACCACGGCCGGTGGAAAGGCGCTCAAGTTCTACGCATCGGTCCGGCTCGACATCCGCCGCATCGAAACCCTGAAGGATGGCACCGAGGCCGTCGGTAACCGCACGAGGGTCAAGGTCGTCAAGAACAAGATGGCGCCGCCCTTCAAACAGGCCGAATTCGACATCATCTACGGCATCGGGATCTCCCGGGAGGGCAGCCTGATCGACTTCGGCGTCGACCAGGGCATCGTCAAGAAGTCCGGCGCCTGGTACACCTACGACGGCGACCAGCTCGGCCAGGGCAAGGAGAATTCCCGTAACTTCCTGCTCAAAAACCCCGACATGGCCAACGAAATCGAGAAGAAGATCCTCTTCAAGCTCGGCGTCGGCCCGGAGGGTGCCGCGGCGAAGAAGGCCCAGATCGCGGCCGACGCCGCTGCCGCCGCCACCGCGGCCGCCGCGGCCAAGGAGTCAGGCCTCGACGTCAAGGCACCCGTCAAGCTCGCCGCCCGCAAGGGAGCGTAGCCCGGATGGTGCACTTCGAGCCGGCCGACGAGGTCACGCCGATCAGCGCGGCCAGGGCCAAGAGCCGTGAACGCAAGGCGACGCGGGCAGCGTCCGGCACCGAGTCGGCCGACTCGAACGCGGCCGAGCCCGTCGCCGGGTCGCTTGCCCCGGTGACCTACCTGCGCCGGGCGGCTCCCGCCGACTTCTCCGGTGCCGACTTGTCCGGTGCCGATGAGTCCGGTGCCGACGAGTCCGGTGCCGACGCGTTCGATTTCGAAGCAGCCGGCTCCGAATCGTTCGGGGCCGCACCGACCGCGGCCGAGATCGCAGCCGAGGCCGCTGTCGAGCGGGAACACGCGGAGCAGGTTCTGCTTCAGCGCCTGCGCGCCCGCTCGCTCTCCGCCACGGAGGCCCGCACCGTGCTCGTCGGCACCGAGATCGCCGAACACGAGATCGACGAGGTGATCGAGCGTTTCGCCGAGCTCGGCTACATCGACGAGGGGCGGCTGGCCGACCAGATCCTGCACAGCCACCACGAACGCAAGGGCCTGGGCCGCTCCGGCGTGCAGGCCGAGATGCGTCGCCGCGGGCTCGACCAGGACCTGATCCTCGAGAAGCTGGAGGAACTCCCGGACGATGAGGCGGAACGGGCGATCGAGCTGGCCTGCAAACGAGTACAGCAACTGGGGCGCCTGGATGACCAGACGATCGACCGCCGCCTCACCGGCTTCCTGATGCGCAAGGGCTACGCCTCGTCCGCGGTTCGCCTGGCCGTGAAGGCGGCCCTGGCCTCCCGATCGGGTTCCGGGGGAGCCGCCAAGGTGCGGTTCCGCTAGAACCTCGACCCGCTCTCCGCACGCACACGTCCGCCCCGGCCCGCCGCCGCCCAGGCGGCCCCGGGCCGTTCATGCCTGCACTCAGGCTTGCACGCGTAAACTGAGGCCACTATGACCCGCAGCGCCCCCGCATCCGAATCTTCCGGCTCCCTGACGCTGAGTGCACCCGCAGCAAGCACGGAGGACGACCCGATGACCCGCACCCGCACGCTGATCGCGCCGTCGGCGGCGGCCAGGGACGCGGCCGGCCGTGCCCGCACCTACGAGGTGCGCACCTTCGGGTGCCAGATGAACGTGCACGACTCCGAGCGCCTGAGCGGTTCGCTCGAAGCGGCCGGCTACGTGCCCGCGCACGGGGACGAGGCCGACATCGTCGTGCTCAACACCTGCGCCGTGCGCGAGAACGCCGACAACAAGCTCTACGGCAACCTCGGCCAGCTGGCCTCGGTGAAGCGCCGCCACGAAGGCATGCAGATCGCCGTCGGCGGCTGCCTGGCCCAGAAGGACAAGGACGTCATCCTGGCCAAGGCGCCCTGGGTCGACGTCGTCTTCGGCACCCACAACATGGGATCGCTGCCCAGCCTGCTCGAACGGTCCCGGCACAACGGCGAGGCTCAGCTTGAGATCCTCGAGGCCCTCGAGACGTTCCCGTCCACTTTGCCGACCAAACGCGACTCCAGCTATAGCGGCTGGGTGTCGATTTCGGTCGGCTGCAACAACACCTGCACCTTCTGCATCGTCCCGGCCCTGCGCGGCAAGGAGAAGGACCGTCGTCCGGGCGAGATCCTCGCCGAGATCCAGTCCCTCGTCGACGACGGTGCCATCGAGGTCACCCTGCTCGGCCAGAACGTGAATTCCTACGGGGTCGAATTCGGTGACCGCCTCGCCTTCGGCAAGCTGCTCCGTGCCGCCGGTCGGATCGAGGGGCTCGAACGCATTCGGTTCACCAGCCCGCACCCCGCCGCGTTCACCGACGACGTGATCGACGCCATGGCCGAGACGCCCGCCGTCATGCCACAACTGCACATGCCGCTGCAGTCCGGCTCGGACCGTATCCTCAAGTCGATGCGCCGTTCCTACCGCTCGGCGAAGTTCCTCGGCATCCTCGACCGGGTGCGCGCCCAGATGCCGCACGCGGCGATCAGCACCGACATCATCGTCGGGTTCCCCGGCGAGACCGAGGAGGACTTCCAGGAGACCCTTCGCGTGGTCGAACAGGCCCGGTTCGCGACCGCCTTCACCTTCCAGTACTCGATCCGGCCGGGTACCCCCGCCGCGACCATGGCCGACCAGGTGCCCAAGGAGGTCGTCCAGGACCGCTACGAGCGGCTCGCCGCACTCCAGGAACGCATCTCCTGGGAGGAGAACCAGGCCGTGATCGGCCGCGAGGTCGAACTGCTCGTCGCCAACGGCGAAGGGCGCAAGGACGCGGACACCCACCGGTTGAGCGGGCGCGCCCCCGACAGTCGACTGGTGCACTTCGACGTGCCGACCGGTTCCGATTCGCCTCGCCCCGGCGACATCGTCACCGTGACCGTGACGCAGGCCGCCCCATTCCACCTGATCGCCGACTCGGCCGACGGATCCCCGCTGAAGATCCGGCGCACCAGTGCCGGCGAGGCGTGGGACCGCGCCGAGGCTGAGGCCTGCGGCGTGCCCAGCCACGGCGGCGCAGCCACCGCCGGTGGCGCGGTTTCCCTCGGGATGCCGACACTGGGCCTGCCCCAGGCGGGGGCCCGGACCGGCAACGCGGCGCGCAGCGAGGTCTCGACGACCCCGATCTACGACACCTCAGACGGGGAGCGCTAACCGGGTGCTCGACCACGGTAGGGCGACCGGTGGCGACCCGGGACTCGTCGTCGTCGTCGGTCCGACCGGGACCGGCAAGTCCGACCTGTCTCTGGACCTGGCCGAACGGTTCGCCGCACGCGGAACGCCGGCGGAGATCGTCAACGCGGATGCGATGCAGCTGTACCGCGGAATGGACATCGGCACCGCGAAGCTGACCGATTCCGAGCGCCGCGGGATCCCGCACCACCTGCTCGACGTGCTCGACGTGACCGACGAGGCCACCGTGGCCCGCTACCAGATCGAGGCCAGGGCGGCGATCACCGCGATCAGCTCCCGCGGATCCGTGCCCATCCTCGTCGGCGGCTCCGGGCTGTATGTGTCCTCCGTCGTCTTCGACTTCCAGTTCCCCGGCACCGACCCCGTGCTCCGGGCGCGGCTGGAAGCAGACCTGACCGAGGTGGGCCCCGGGGCGCTGTATACCCGACTGAAGGCCGTCGACCCGGAGGCCGCCGTCCGGATCGGCGCGAGCAACGGCCGTCGGCTCGTGCGCGCGCTCGAGGTGGTTGAATTGACCGGGGCACCGCACGCCGCCGCCCTGCCCGGGGCACCCCTCTATTGGCGGCCGAGCATCACGCTCGGCCTGCGCTCACCCCGGGAAGACCTCACGGCACGTCTCGACGCGCGCGTGACCGGCATGTGGGCCGCCGGGCTGACCGACGAGGTCGAGGCGCTCATTCCCGCGGGAATCGAGACCGGCGTGACCGCCAGCCGCGCCATCGGCTACGCGCAGGCCCTCGGCGAGCTGCGGGGAACCCTGACCCGTGCCGAGGCGATCGAGCAGACCCAGCAGTTCACCCGGCGGTATGCCAGGCGGCAGGTCAGCTGGTTCAAGCGATCCCCGCACACGCACTGGATCGACTCGGCCGCCACCGACCGGGTGCAGCAGGCCCTCGATCGGATCGACGGTGGCGTGCCAGCCTCCCCGCCCTCCTAAACTGGAGCGATGGGACTGGATCTGAATTTCACCAAAGGCCACGGCACGGGCAACGATTTCGTGCTGTTCGCCGACCCTGACGGCCTGATCACGCTCACGCCGGAGCAGATCAGCGCCGTCTGCGACCGCCGGTTCGGCATCGGCGGCGACGGCATCATCCGGGCGGTGCGCTCGCGCAACCTGGACGCCGGTGCAGCCGCGCTGGCCGAAGACGACCAGGCGGAGTGGTTCATGGACTACTGGAACGCCGACGGCACCGTCTCGGAAATGTGCGGCAATGGCATCCGGGTCTACACCCGGTTCCTGATCGAACAGGGCCTGGCCACACTCGGCGGCGGGGAGACCCTGAGCATCGGCACCCGTGGGGGAGTGCGCGACGTGCAGCGCAGCGGAACCGGCTACCAGGTCGATCTCGGCCGGTGGAAGCTCGACGGCGGCGAACCGCTCGTGCGGGCGAAGAACCTCGCCGTAGCCCGGCCGGGCCTCGGCATCAACGTGGGTAATCCGCACGTCGTCGTCGCCCTCGCCGACGACGCCGAGCTCGAGCACGCCGACCTCAGCTTCGTGCCTCAGCTCGACCCGGAACCCGCTGCCGGTGCGAATATCGAATTCGTCGTGCCGAACGACCCGCTTGTCGTCGACGGCGTCGGCCGGATCAAGATGCGGGTGCACGAGCGAGGCAGCGGCGAGACCCTGTCCTGCGGCACCGGTGCCGCCGCGGCCGCCCTCGCGACGCGGCACTGGGCCGGAGCGGGTGCCCCCAACCAGTGGCGGGTCGAGGTGAGGGGAGGCGTGGTCGGCGTGCGGATGTTCCCCACGGAGGGCGGCGAGCACGTGTCCCTGTCCGGTCCCGCCGAACTCGTCTTCGACGGAGTGTTCCGCCTGGCCTGAGCGGTCAGTCGTGGCGTTTGACGCGCAGCACCCGGAAGCCCTTGCTGATGGCGTGCCGGCTGGTCGCGAAATCGTCGGGCAGGTCGCCGTCGAGCCAGCGCTGCAACGAGTCGGAGCCCAGGTTGCGCTGAACGACGAGCCAGGCATCCGAATCCGGTTCGAGGCGCGGCAGCCAGGTGTGCAGGAGGTTGTGCAACTCGACCTTGCCCACCCGGATCGGCGGGTTCGACCAGATCGTGCGGAACCGGACGTGGGCCGGCACCTGGTCGGGCAGCACGGCCGTGATGTTGGTCAGACCGAGCTTGTCGGCGTTCAGGCGCACCAGATCGAGCGCGCGCTCGTTCACGTCGACGGCCCAGATGGTGGCGCGGGGCGAATTGATCGCCAGGTGCAGGCTGATCGGGCCCCACCCGCACCCAAGATCGAGGAAATCGCCCCCCGGCGGCGGTGTCGGGGCCTGCCCGAGGAGCACCTGGGTGCCCGTGTCGATGTGGTCGGGGCTGAAGACCGAATTGGCGGTCGTCAGCTGTCGGTCCTCGCCGCCCAGCGAAACAGTGATCTGCCTGAGTTTCAGGGTGCTGTCGGGTGCCGGGGTGAAGTAGTGGTCTGAGGCCATAGTAGGGAACCTATCGTGCTTCGAGGAACTAAGGTTAAAGGAATGATTGAGCCAACCGAGCACGACAACGACGACGATGTGGTGGCACGCGTCCTGGCCAGCGCCGAGAGTAAAGCCGCTGGCTATTCGCTATTCCGGAGCGGCTCCGCACAGGCGCTGCAGGCGGACTCCTCCGCAACGGAATCCGACGAGGGCCACGATGGGGTGCAGCAGGACCGTGAGGACCGCAACGCCCTCCGCCGGGTACCCAGCCTCTCCACCGAACTCGAGGACGTCACCGAGGTCGAATACCGCCAGCTGCGGCTGGAAAACGTCGTCCTGATCGGCCTGTACACCCAGGGCACCGTCGCCGACGCCGAGAACTCGATGCGTGAACTCGCCGCCCTCGCCGAGACGGCGGGCGCGACCGTGCTCGACGGGCTCATGCAGCGCCGGGCCAAGCCCGACGCCAGCACCTACCTTGGCAAGGGCAAGGCCGAGGAACTCGCGGGGATCGTCAAGGCGATGGGCGCTGACACAGTGATCGCCGACACCGAACTCGCCCCCAGCCAGCGGCGCGCACTCGAAGACGTCGTGAAGGTCAAGGTCATCGACCGCACGGCCGTCATCCTCGACATCTTCAGCCAGCACGCCAAGAGCCGGGAGGGCAAGGCACAGGTCGAACTCGCCCAGCTCGAATACCTCCTGCCGCGCCTCCGCGGCTGGGGCGACTCGATGTCCCGCCAGGCCGGTGGCCAGGTCGGCGGCGCCGGCGCAGGCATGGGCTCGCGTGGCCCCGGTGAGACGAAGATCGAACTCGACCGGCGCCGCATCCACACCCGCATGTCGCGGCTCCGCAAACAGATCCTCGAGATGAAGCCCGCACGCGAGGCCAAGCGAGCGAACCGCAAGCGCAACTCCGTGCCGTCCGTCGCCATCGTCGGCTACACGAACGCCGGCAAGTCCAGCCTGCTCAACCGGATCACCCGGGCCGGGGTGCTCGTCGAGAACTCCCTCTTCGCCACCCTCGACGCCACCGTGCGCAAGTCCACCACGGCCGACGGACGCCTGTACACCCTCACCGACACCGTCGGTTTCGTGCGCAACCTGCCGCACCAATTGGTCGAGGCGTTCCGGTCGACCCTCGAGGAGGTGGCCGACGCCGACGTCATCGTTCACGTCGTCGACGGCTCCCACCCCGACCCGGGCAGCCAACTGTCCACGGTGCGCGAGGTGATCGGCGAGGTCGGCGCCAGGGACAACCCCGAAATCGTCGTCTTCAACAAGAGCGACCTCGTCGGTGAGGACGACCGGCTCGTGCTGCGCGGACTGTGGCCGCAGGGCATTTTCGTCTCCGCCCGCACCGGCGAGGGTGTCGAGGATCTGCTCGCGGCCATTTCCGACCTCCTGCCGCGCCCCTCGATCGAGCTGGCCCTGCTCATCCCGTACGAGCGCGGCGACCTGATCGCGGTGCTGCACGACCAGGGCCAGGTTCTATCCACGGAATACGCCGAAACCGGAACCGCGGTGACCGCCCTGGTCACCCCCGACATCCAGGCCCAGTTCGGCCCTTTCATCATTCGGCCCGCCGTCTCCGCCTGATCGGACTCCTCGAAGCCCGGTGGTGGAACGGCCCTGTCCTCGAGTTGGTCGGGCCCGGCGACCCGCGGTGGTCGCGCTGGTCGAGATCGGTGACCGGTGATTTCGACGGGCTCAATCACCGAGACGGGTCGGGTGGGTGCGGTGGTCGAGCTTGTCGAGACCTCGTAGTCGGGACCGGCGACCCGTGGAGGTCGCGCTGGTCGAGATCGGTGACCGGTGATTTCGACGGGCTCAATCACCGAGACGTGGCTCGGGTGAGGGTGGGTTGTTGGGCGCGGTGGGTGTTGC
>CAJDUC010000036.1_pt2 | contig 28022 bp, 23 predicted proteins | sample 7390041 | NCBI WGS metagenome assembly CAJDUC01 (sample SAMEA7055666, study PRJEB34461) | soil metagenome | biome: terrestrial ecosystem; feature: Peninsula; material: soil | place: Antarctica | collected 2016 | reverse complement strand
CGCAGTCAACGTCAGCGCCCGCCAGTTCCGCCAACTGCGCAACTTCGACCGCTGTCTCGTGGTCCGCATCGGGGCCCGTGCGAATCTTGATCGTGACCGGGATCGAGGGGCCAGTGCTGTCAATCTTCCAGGCGATGTTATCCGGTCCACTCTGAGCCGGGTCTTTAACAGTGAGACCAATATCGAAGACGCCCTGGTTGACGTCTGTCGGCAGCGGGTTTTTGAACGTGATCGAAATGATGCTGCCGTTCTGGGTGACCGACGCGATCGATGTGTTTGCCGCAGGCAAGCTAGCCACGTTGACGTTAGCGCCGACATCGAAGGCAACCGTGGAGCCAGGCGTCACATTCGTGTTGTCATACTGCACCTTGAGATCCAGAGCAGCACCCGCTGTGAGCACTGTTCCCGGCTGCAGCGCGGTGCCGTTATACAACATGGTGGAACTGATCCCTGGCGCATCCGCGTGGGCCGCCTGGGCGAGGCCCATCACGGAAGTCAATGCCACTAAGGCGACCACGACGATCGCGAGACCCCGGTGAAGACGGCTAGCAGACTTTCGTACCGGAAAGAAGATGTGTTGGGACAAGGGTGACTCCAGATCGCGGACGGGCCTACGGCCCACTCGATTATGACTTCTAGCCATGCAGCTACTGCGGCTGACTCGTTCAGATGGGCTTCGCTTTTGGGGTTCGACCCGCAAATCGGCAAAGCAATATGAACATTACCGATCAGGAGGCATGCGTCGCTATCCCGTAAACGTGGGGTAGGCCATAGCTCCGCAGCAGGTTCCCCGTGCGAACGCGAAAGTGCAGTGCAGACAACTACTGAAATCCGTGCAGTCGTCTTCTGAAAATGACACCTCCCGAGGGAGCTCGAGTTCGACCGGGTCAGGAATCCAGAGCTCGAGTTCGACCGGGTCAGGAATCCACGCCGTCGACGATCGCGGCGATGTGACGGGCGATTTCGAGGGAACTCGTGGCAGCGGGCGACGGGGCGTTGAGCACGTGCACCTGCCGGGGTGCACGCTGGATGACGAAGTCATCGGCGAGCCCGCCATCACGCCGAACCGCCTGCGCCCGGACGCCCGCGGCCGCGCGCACGATGTCGTCCCGCCCGATCTCCGGCACGAGCCTGGCCAGGCTCCGGGCGAACAGACGCTGAGAGAACGACCGGGCCACTTCGCCGACCCCGGTCCTGACATTACTGCGCGCCATCCGAAGGAATCCCGGATAGCTGATCGATTCGATCGAGTCGCGCAGGTTGATCGTTCGCCAGTCGTAGCCCTCCCTGGAGAGCGCGAGCACGGCGTTGGGTCCGGCGTGGACGGTTCCGTCGATCATCCGGGTGAGGTGTACCCCGAGGAAGCCCCCTGACCAGGTCGCGTCGCGCCGGAACGAGTTCGTAGTATTCGCCGCGGAACGGCACGACGCGCACCTCCGGGGTGACGCCGGCCAGGGTCGCGACGCGGTCCGCGTGGAGACCAGCGCAGTTGATGAGCAGCCCGGCGCGCACACTGCCGCCGGCGTGCGCGACGCTCACGCCGCTCCCGTCGACCCGGATGCCTTCTACACGGGCGTTGAGCACGAGCCGGGCGCCGTTCTCGGCGGCCTTGCGGGCCAGGACGCGGCTCACTCCGCCGTAGTCGATGATCCCGGTGGCCTCGACCCTGAGCGCCTTCACGGCTCTGACGGACGGTTCGAACTCGAGCGTCTCCTCCGCCGACAGCACCCTGGTGACCACGCCGTTGGCCAGCGCCCGCTCGTGGAGGGCGTCCAGGCGCGCCACCTCGTTCGGAGCGACCGCGACGATCAGCTTGCCGCATCGTTCGTAGGAGACGCCGTTCTCGACCGCGAAACGGCCCATCGACTCATTGCCTGCCTTGCACAGACGCGCCTTGAGCGATCCGGCCGCGTAGTACGGTCCGGCATGGACGACGCCCGAATTGTGGCCGGTCTGGTGTGCGGCCCAGCCCGGCTCTTTCTCCAGCAGGGTCACGGTGGTCCCGGTGCGCGAGAGCCGCTCCGCGACGGCCAGGCCCAGTATCCCCCCGCCGATCACGATGACAGAGCGTGGCGCCATGGATCCCCCTCACCGGTAGAGCGGCGGCGACTCGGGTGTCGCCCGTGAAAAGCAATCATGCCACCAGGTGGGCCGAACCCGCTCGGCAGCGGAAATCCACGGCGGCCCGGGCCGCGAGAACGCCGAAGGAGCTCCCCTGGCCCCGCCCGAATCGCGGCGCACCCCCCGTATGAGCGACAGCGCTACTCCCGGAATGAGGATATCGTCGGCACTCAGGAGTCCACTCCTCTCGTCTCCGCAACGCGTATCCCGTACCCACCTGTACCCCGAACTGCAGGGAAATATCGTGACTTCGTCTTCGCCCGGCCTGCCCTGCCCCCGACCGGTGTGTGCGCGGCCGCACCCCGTGCGGGTCTGCCTGGGCCCGGAGCACATCCGCCCGGGCGGAAACCGATGACCTTCCGCGGCATCCTCTCGGCAATGCTCCGGCGCTGGTACATCCCTCTCGCGCTGATCGCCTGCGCCGCGATCGTCACCGTGATGCTGGCCCGTGACGGCGGGGTCTACACGACCCGTACAGTGGTGTCCTTCCTGCGTCCCGATGCATCGAGCCTGTCCCCCAACGGCACAAACGACGCGAGCGTGATCGCGTTTGCGGGGGCCGTCGTGCAGGCGACGAACAACGGCCGACCCGCTGCGCGCTATTCGACTGACGAGGCCCCCTACTACGGTGCCGGGGTGCGCGAAGGGGCGCTCGTCGAGTTGGCGAACTCGGGTAATCAATGGGTGTCGACCTTCAGCAAATCCGACATCCAAATCGACATCGTGGGGCGCTCCGCCGAATGGGTCGAGTCGACGCAGACGGAACTGGTCGACCAGATCCTGGCCAGCGCCGCCGCTCAACAGGCCGCACTGAACACCGCCGCGAAGAACCGGATCACCGCGGCTGTGGTGCCCCTCACCACGCAGATCGAGCACGTCACTCCGTCACGCCGGGGCCAACTCGCCGCCGGTGCCGCGATGCTCGCCGTCGCCGGCATCGTCGGGGCCTGGGGTTCCGTCACCGTCGATCGTCTGCAATCGAAACGACGAGCGGCGCACTCCATCCGGAAATCGCCGGTGTCCGATCACGCACAGGAAGGAACCACAGCGTGAAGTTCAGCGATACGCTTCGCAAGCTCTGGAGACGGTGGTACATCGTCCTACCCGGGATCATCGTCGCCGCCGCCCTGGCGGTCGGCGTGTGGTACACGATCCCGCCCGGCTACGAGCGCTCCGCGACGCAGTTGCTCATCCCCGGTGCCGCCAGCATGCCGGACGGGGCGAATCCCTACCTGTTCCTGGGCGGCCTGGCCCCGGCCGCCGACGTGCTCGTGCGAGCGGTCGGCTCGGAGAACGTGCTGAACGAAATGGTCGCGGAGCACCCCGACACGAAGATCGCCATCACCCGCGACACGACGACCGCCGGCCCGGTCGTGCTCATCGTGGTGACAGCACCAAGCGACGCCGCCGCCAAGAGGGTTCTCGAGCTGCTCGTCACCCGCACGGCGACGGTCCTCGAAGACCTCCAGCGAACGGAGAATATCGCGAGCAACAACCGCGTGACGGTGCTTCCCATCACCGTCGACACCAAGAGCGTTCTCCAGGAACGCACGCGCATGGTCGGAGCCGCCGGTGCCGGAATCGCCGGTGTCGTACTCACCCTGCTCCTCGCCGGCCTCGTCGACGGCTTCAGCTCGAAGCGCCGCCGCCGCCGCCGTGCCCGGTCGACCAAGGCAGTCGATGCCCCCGACGCCGAGCGGGACGAACCCTCGGCCCACGAGGGAGCGGTCACCGATCGTGAAGGCGAGGAGTCCCTCTCCAGCCCGGCCGAGGTCACCGGAGGCGAGAAGACGCCTCAGCCGCAACAGGAGAAAGAGAAGGAAAGGGAGACGCAGAAGGCGAGGCAGTCTCGATCGAGTGCCGGCGGCTCCCCGTCGATGGAACCCGAGTTCGCCACTCTGGGTCACCAGTCCCCCAACGACGACGTGGACGAGGACGAGGAACGCGCTCCACTCGCCCGTCCGGTTCGACGAGCGCGCTGAGTCGGCATGATCGTCGAGGGCTCGTCGCGAAAGCCGTTCGTCGCGGCTGCGCGCCCCGGCGCGGCTGCGCGCCGGGGCGCCGATGCGGTGTCGATGCTCACGGTGTACCTCGTTCTGCTCCTGGCGATACCCTCGGGCGTCGTGGTCACCGCGCTCGGTTCGCTCGGCAGCCCCTCACTGATCTGGGGCCTCGTTCTGCTCTGCTGGTGGACGGTGCACCGGCTCCAGGCCCGTGCGCCCGACGCGGGTGCGGTCTCCCAACCGGTGCGGTTCGCGTTCGTGGTGTTCCTGCTGGTGGTGCTCGTGAGCTTCGCGGCCGCCATGCTCCGCGGCCAGCCCGACGACCAGGTGAGCCCGGCATTCACCGCGCTGATCCGGATGCTGTCCTGGGCTGGCGTGCTCCTCGTGGCGGTCGATGGCGTACGCACGAAGGGCGATCTCGCGACCATGGTTCGACGGATCGGGGTCGGCGCCGGTCTGCTCGCGGCCCTGGGCCTCGCCCAGTTCTTCACCGGGCTGGGGATCGTGGACTTCTTCGGCACGATTCCGGGGCTGAGCATGGCGGGAGGCATTCAGGAGCGCGCCGGAGTGATTCGCTCCTCTGGAACGGCCATCCACCCGCTCGAGTACGCGACCGCGATCAACGCCGCCCTGCCGCTCGTCATCGCCGCCGCGATCACACGCGGATTCCGATCGAACAGGACTCAGGGCGGCCTCTGGTGGTGGTTGCCCATCGGCCTGATCTCCCTGTCGTCGCTGGTGGCCGTCTCTCGGTCCGCCATCATCGGATTCGCGGTGGCCATGCTGTCGATGATCCCGGCGGTTCCGGCTCGGTACCGAGCCGTCGTGTTCGGCGCGGGCACGATTGTCACCCTGGTCGTCTTCGCAGCCCTCCCCGGTCTGCTGTCGACGACCATCAACCTGTTCGCGGGCGCCGCGACCGACCCGAGCACGGAGTCGCGGACGAAGGGCCTGGAACGGATTCCCGAGTTCATGTCCCCGTCCCCGGTCATCGGGTCCGGATTCGGCCTGTTCCTGCCTCGGTACTACATCTTCGACAACCAATGGGTGCTGGTCGCCATCGAGCTGGGCGTCCTGGGCGTCCTTGCCTTCGCCGCCTTCTTCGTCGCCGGCATCTGGAGCGCCCGGCATGCCTGGCACTCCGGCGACCCGGACGTGCGCCTGCTGGGGCATGCCCTCGCCGCGTCCGTCTTCAACGTCGCCGTCCTGTTCGCGTTCTTTGACGCGCTCTCCTTCCCGATCGCCGGCGGCATGCTCTTCCTCCTCGCCGGGCTGTGCGGGAGCGTGCGTACCGTCTTCGCGGCGGAGACGGCCTTGGCGCCGCCGCCACCGACGGGCCGCGAGAAGGCGGACAGATCATGACGCCGCTGGACGTGGCGGCGGTCGTCGTCACGTACAACAGCACGCGCCACGTTGCCGGTCTCCTGGACAGTCTGCCGGCCGCCTTCGGCCACCTGCGCTATTGCGTTGTCGTTGTCGACAATGGTTCCGCCGACGGAACGCCGGACCTGCTCGAGCGCAGGTCGGACTGCGAGGTCGTGCGCTCGTCGAACGACGGCTACGCGGCCGGCATCAATCGAGCCGTGCTCGCTTCCCCCGAGGCGTCCACCATCCTCATCCTCAACCCGGATGCCACTCTCGACCCCGATTCGGTGCCCCGCATGCTCGAGGTGCTCAGGCGGCGCGGCGACACCGGCATTGTCGCCCCGCGTGTGCGGGAGGAGGACGGCAGACTCTCCCCCACTCTCCGGCGGGGACCGACGCTCGGTCGAGTCGGCGGGCTGAGCTTCACCCGACTGCCGCTCTTCGCCGAGCGCATCGAAATCCCGGCCGAGTACGACACCGAGCACGAGGTGGACTGGGCGGTGGGTGCGATCCTGCTCGTCGATCGACCGTGCTTCGATGCGCTCAATGGTCTGGACGAGTCCTTCTTCCTCTACTCGGAGGAGACCGATTTCAGCCTCAGGGCCAGGGACGCGGGCTGGGCCACCGTCTATACGCCGCGCGCCGGAGCGATGCACGTCGGCGGGGGTTCGGGCGAGAATGCGACGACGCACACGATGCAGATGATCAATCGGGTGCGCCTCTACCGTCGTCGTGCGGGCGAGGTGCGCACCTGGCTGTACTTCGGCCTGACCATCGTCGTCGAACTTCGGCGAGCGATCCTCGGCGAGCGCCAGTCCTGGACGACGGTGCGCGCGCTGCTGCGCCCATCGCTTCGTCCGCCGCAGCTCGGCGCGAGCACCGCGTTCCTGCCGGAGTAGTGGCGTTCAGCGAATTCGTTTGACCGTGCTCGCCAGCAGGTTGCGCGCATCCCGCACGCCTGGACGATGCCCGACCACCGAGCGGATCGACTCCGCGGTGTCCTGTGCGGTGACGCTGTATCTGGCCTGGAGCCATGCGGAGGGCCGCGCGGGGAGCCGATCGCTGGTGTACACCGTTCGATAGCCGACCCGGGACAGGCGCCCCAGCAGCCGACGGTCATACCGCCCGAGCGGGAGGGCGGCGTCCTCGATTCCTCCAGCGCTGGCCTCGACCAGCGTCGATCGGGCATCCACCAGTTCCCTGCGGGCCTCCTCCTCGTCCAGTCCGCGCCACGGGGTGTGCGCCCAGCCGTGGCTGCCGATCTCCATCCCCGCGCGGCGAAACTCCCGTAGATCGGACGGAGAGAGGCTCGCCGGGTCGTCCAACCGACCGGCCAGCGCGAAGAACGACGCCCGCAGTCCGCGCTCGCGTAGGGCCGGGAACGCCACCTCGGCATCCGAGCGGTTCCCATCGTCGAAGCTGAGCCGCACGTTGGGGCTCTCGCGCACCTCGTCCATGATCCGGAGGAATCGGTCCGTGGCCACCCAGTACCGGGACTCCCCCTCTTCCCTCTCGTGATCGATGGTTCCGATGCCGTGAAAGCAGAGGTTGATGATCATGCCGATGCCCCGTTCGTTTCCGACGATTGCGCGCCACGCGTGCTCTCATCCCGGCCCCACTCCTGACCGGCCCTGACCCGGCGTCGGGCCAGGAGGCCGGAGAGGAGTGTGATCGCGACGTACGGAATGGTCGCGGGCAGCAACCGGGGATTCGGCAGCGCAACCTCGCGCAGCCAAGCCCAGCGGTCGGCCGGTCGCACCCGCACGTCGATCTGCTGTGCTGCCGCGGCCGCCCGCATCTGGGCGTTCCCGCGCCGCACGCGGACCAGGCGTCGCACCAGGTCCCGGGTCGTGAACGGGGCGGCCACGACGACCTCGACGCCGACCACCTCCGCCTTCTCGGCATCGGTGAACTGAGAGTCGAGGAAGAGATCGTCGGCGATCATGACCGGGAACGCGTCGAACCTGGCTCGACCCTGCTCGGACACGGCGATCATCCCCCGTCCGAAGAGCCCGGTCCGGAAAGCGGGCAACCGCTCGTTGATCGAGAAATAGGCGCGAACGGGCCAGGGCCGTCCGCCCGTGTCGATGCGGCGCCGAGGCACCACCGCGAGCACGTGCGGTGCCTCCGCGAGTCGGGCGACCAGGGCCGCGAGCCCGCCGGGCGGCACAATGATGTCGGCGTCGAGGTAGACCCGGGGGAACCCGGTGGCGACCAGGTCACCCGCGTTGACGGCCGCCGCCTTGCCGGGCGGGACTCGATCGATCACGATGACGCCGGGGCGCGACGCTATCGCCACGGTCTGGTCCGTGCACCCGTTGGCGCTCACAATGACCTCGAGCGGGTCAACCGTCTGCTGGGCGAGGAGGGCATCGAGGTTCTGCCCGATCACGTTCTGCTCGTTGTGCGCGGCGATCACGATGCTCGGCATGTGATTCCTTTCGGCGGGACACATCGGAAACCGAATTCTGGAGTACCTTCGAGAAGAATGTTACCGGTGAAAGTGCCGATTGTGCCGTATTATGCGGCACATGGACCGCGAGAAGATCGACGTTCGACCGATAACGACCGCGGACGCCGATGCGGTCTCCCGGTTCCTCCACGAGCACCTGAACCAGAGGGTCCCTGCCGCGGCCTGGGGCTCCCTCCTCGCTCCCCCGTGGGGTGCCGAGGCGCCCAACCACGGGTTCCAGCTCGTCGTGGACGACAGGATGGTCGGTGCCTACGTCGCGGTGTACTCCGAGCGCGACGCAGGTGGGGAGAGGCGCAGGTTCTGCAACCTCGCGGCCTTCTGCGTGCTCGAGGACTACCGCGCCCACAGCTTTCGACTGATGCGCGCGATCCTTGCGCAGCGTGAATTCGAGTTCACCGATTTCTCACCGAGCGGGAACGTGGTGGCGCTGAACCTGAGGCTCGGCTTCGCTGCGCTCGACACCGCGACCCGGCTGGCTCCGAATCTGCCCCGTCTCCCACTGCGAGGGCTGACGGTATCGAGCGATCCGGCCGTTGTCGCTCGGGTCCTGACGGGCCGGGACGCGCTCGTCCACCGCGATCACCGGGATGCTCCCGCGACCCGCCACATCGTGGTGATCGCGGACGGAGAGTACGGCTACCTCGTCGTTCGCAAGGATCGTCGCAAACGGCTGCCGTTGTTCGCCTCGCCGTTGTATGTCGGGGGGAGCCGTGACCTGCTGCGGTCGGCGTGGCCGCAGGTCGGCTCGCATCTGCTCCTGCGGCACGGGGCCCTGGCGACGCTGGCGGAGCGCCGAGTGCTCGGTTTCAGCCCCGCCCTGGGTTTCGAGCTCGGTGCGCCTCGGGCGAAGATGCTCCGGAGCAGGAATGTGCCCGCCGACTCGATCGACTATCTCTACAGCGAGCTGACCCTGATCGAGTGGTAGGGCGCGCACACGACCAGGGGCGCGTGACCGATCCTTGGAATCGGTCACGCGCCCCTGGTGTCAGGCGGTCACCTGAGAGTCGGCCGCCTCAGGTGGTGCCTAGTTGGCCGCAGCGACGAGCGCTCCGTCGTCCCAACGATTGTTGGACCACACGGCGCCCGGTGCGTTGGAGTCGAACGACGTGATCGGCCCGTAGAAGCCGCACTTGCCCGATCCGCCGCGCTGCCAGACGTTGTTCGTGAACCGGATGTCCCGGGTCCCCGAGGAGAACGGCTTGCCAGGAGTCGCACCGCCGTAGGTGCAGTAGCCGCCCGAGCCGCCGACGAACAGGTTGCCGTCAATGGTGTTGTTCTTCACGACCGCGAAGTCGCCGTAGCCGGTCAGGGCCGCCGAGCATCCGGCATCCGGGGCCACATCGGGAGCGTCGCACGCGATGGTGTTGCCGCGGATGACCGAGCCTGATCCCATCCGGATTCCGGATTCGTGGGCGACTCCACTTGCGTCACGGAACTGGCCGTGCACGTAGGAGTCGGTGATGGAGCAGTCGAGGTAGCAGTTCACCGAACGGTTTCCGCCGGTGACCTCCACGCGGAGGGCCGTGAACCGGGCGTCACCGATTCCGGTGCCCATCTGGGCTCCCATGACGATCTCGCTGTCGGTGATGGAGAAGGATCCGTTGCCCGATTCACTCGTGGCGACGGTTCCGTTGATGATCGACCGGGTGATCACCACGCCGGGAGCCTGAATGTCCAGGGGACCACAGTTCACCCGCTTCGCGTCGATGACCGTATTCGCGGTGGTGATCCGACACGGTCCGGTGTAGGCGGAGAGAGTCGTTCCGGCCGGTACTCCGGTGGTTGCCGCCGTCGGGAAGCCCGCCGGCTTGGCCGGCGTACTGGGGGTCGGCGTCGGGGTCGGCGCGGGGGTCGTCGTCGGGGTCGGCGCGGGCTTCGGGGTCGGTGCCGGAGCTGGCGTCGTGGTCGGCGCCGGCGCCGGCTTCGTGGTCGGCGTCGGTGCCGGCGGGGTCGTCGGCTTCGGAGTCGTCGTCGGCTTCGGAGTCGCCGTCGGTGTCGGAGCCGGCTTCGCCACGACGGCGCCTTGCTTCACGAAGACCAGGTCGACCCAGTACGAGCTGTTGCGGTACGAGCTGGTCGGGAACTGCGACGTCGACCCGTACTTGTACACACCGAATCCCGAGGAGATCTTCAGGTCGGCTGAACTCGAGGTCGCGCGGGCATCATACGTCGCCGCGTAGCGTCCCTTCGAAGCGAAGTAGGAGACAACGTAGCTCTCGCCCGCGGTCAGCTTGACCGACCGGTCGAACGAGGCGACCTGCCAGCCGGAGCCGCTTTCCTTCGAGAACGTCGCGCCGGCGATCTTCTTGCCGCGCGCGGTCCAGAGGGTTCCGGTGTGGCTTTTGGTGGTGTCCTTGTCCTTCCAGAAGCGCATTCCGGTGGCCGTGCCGTCGACACGGGCGGTGAAACGCGTTCCGACCTCGACTCCGTTGGTGTCGTTGTGCTGAACGAGGCGAGTCGGGGAGACTGTCCCGAGCATCGTGGCTTCGGCGGCGGTGGCCGGGCTCAGTGCCCACTGGCTCGTCGTCAGGAGCAGCGCCAGCATCATCGCAACCGCGGCGGAGATGCGTCCGATACGGTTCGAGTTGCGCGGCGTGGCGGCGATGTGGCTCGCCAGACTTCTTTGGGAGTGCATGTACGTCCTAATCTTCTCTTCGAATACGACGAGCCCCCGCCGTGGGTGGGGTCGGGGAGCTTGTCGTAGGGAAATCACGTAGACCCCCATTCGGGGGGGGCGCGGCAGTCCCATTAGACCTGACGTAACGCAACAGGTCAAACCTACATCGCTCGAAGTGCTATTGTGCGTCCGCGCGGCGCTATTGTGCGTCCGCGCGAACACCCCTCGAAATGGGCGCTCGGTGTCCCCCAATCGCCACGATCAGGTTCGTCAGGAAGGCGACCGAGCTGGGGCGGGGCTCGAGCCGTCCGTCGAGAACGGAGTCGATCCAGTCCGGTCGCACGAAGGCCGAGAGCGCCGTCTCCGAGAGGAGCTCGTGATGCTCGCGCCAATGTTCGACGACCTTGCCGGAGAGCACAGAACCCCCCGCCGGAGGGCGATTCCCCCGGAGGATGCGCTGGCCGACCTTCCTGACGAGGCGACGCCCGGTGCCCAGGGCACCCACCGCCGATCGCCAGGGCGTCGGGTACGCGGTCGCAAACGGAGCCGTCCGCCCCTCCAGTGGGATTCGTCCCAGCTCGGGGTCGAGCTCCATCTGCAGCCTCGCGAGGAAGCGTGCGTGCGCTTTGTCCCCCGGCGACAGTCTGGACGCGATACTGAGAAACTCCTGACAAAGCATCGGGTTGACAACGGTTCGCTGGGCACCGACTGCCGTGTCGGTGACCCCCGCCCAACGCTGCATGCGGTGTCGGAGGTACAGTTCGTCCGTGGCCTGGAACCATTCCGGCCCGCCGCTCGACAGGGCATCCGCCACTTCGTCCTCGGCCGTGGCCCGGGCCCACCCGGAGAACTCCGGGTCGAGCAAACCTGGCTCGACGGCTTCATTGACGAACATCCGCCACGCGGCAAGAGTTGTGGCGTCCTTGCGCGTGAAGGACCGCTCACGCACGGTGCCGAGGTAATAGAACCCGCGGGCGATCTCCCCGCCGAGCCCCGAGATCCTCACGCCCTGGTCGAAGTTGCTCTCCGCAAGTCCGAGTGCGGCGAGGGCAATCGGGTCCGACATCCCGTCCAGCCGCAGTGCGGCCCCCTGCACGAGGTCCCAGCCCTCCGCGGGGGTCAGCCCGTCGAGAGCGGCCAGCCCGCGCACTTCGTGCCGCAGTCCGTCCCGCTCGGCGAGCCGCCTGGCCACGGTGACGTCGCCGCTGCCGGAGACCCCCAGCGTCATCGCCCGGAGGCCCTGCCTCCGATTCGTCGGGATAGCGCTGAGTAGCAGCCGGGAATCCTGACCACCGGTGAGCTGCAGGACCGCGTCGGGGTGGTCATCCAGGAGCGCCTCCAACGAGACGCGCAACACCCTCGCCGCCGCGGAGACGGCCTCCTCGAGCGACATCCTCTCCTCGCGCTTCGGCGTTGCCTTGATCACCTGCACTCCGTCGGCGTCGAGATGGGCGACCGCACCGGGGGCGAGTTTCTCGACTCCGCGAAACAGGGTGCGCTGGCCCAGTTGCCAGCCGAGGAGGGACTGGACGGCGACGGCGGCCGGGTCGAGCTCGGCGCCGCGGGTCCAGCCCGCGAACAGGGCCGAGGTGGAGAGCACCGGCGTGCCGAGGGCATCAGGGGTGCTGTGGTACAGCTGCCGGAACCCCATCGAGTCGGCGACCATGGTCACGCCGCGTTCGTCGGCGCGCACGGCGGCGAAGGGCGGCAGCAGCCGGGTCAGCCCCGCGGGATTCTCACGCATGCCCTCGGCGACCTCGGCCGGCGAGACCGCACCGCTTTGGGTCCTCATCACCGGGGACAGTGCGAAAATCGGTGACGACGGGCTCAACGACGTCACTCCCCACGAGATCAGTTTCGCGGGGCCGGCGAGAGCCGTCGCCAGGCCTTCCTGGGCACCGGGCACCCCGTCGGGCAACGGTGAGTCGCGTGCGACCGCGACGAATCCGGGAAGAGCGCCGACGGGGCCGGCCTGGTCAGGCCGCGGCGAGTTTGGCATCGACGAACCCGCTCAGGGTGCCCACCGTCTCGAAGATCTCGGCACCGAACTCGTCGTCGTCGACGGTGATGTCGAAGCGATCCTCGATGGAGGCCACCAGGCTCACCACGCCGAACGAGTCCAGTTCCGGCAACGCGCCGAACAACGCTGTGTCCTCGCGCAGTTCTTCGGGGCTTTGGCGCAGTTCGAGGGTTTCGATCAGTACGGCACGGAGGGCATTCAGGGTGTCGGTCATGGTTGCTCCATTCGGTGGCGAGGACGGCTAGACGAGGATCTCCGCCGGGGCGGGGTGTCCGAGGAATGCGGTGGGGCTGGCGGTCAGACCGTACGCACCGGCCTGGAAGATGACGATGAGGTCGTCGATGTCGGCCGTGGGCAGTTCGACATCGTTGGCGAGCAGGTCGAGGGGAGTGCACAGGCATCCAACGACGGTGACGACCTCGTCGGAGGCGAGTTCGGCGCGATTGCCGACCATGACGGGATAGTTTCGGCGTATCGCCTGGCCGAAGTTGCCCGACGCGGCGAGCTGGTGATGCATCCCCCCGTCCACGACGAGGAAGGTCTTGCCGCGCGACACCTTGCGGTCGACGACCCGGGTGACGTACACGCCGCATTCGCCGACGAGGTATCGGCCGAGTTCGATCACCGGGCTCGCGGTCGGCATCCGCTCAGCGATGGGCCCGTCGACCAGCTCCTGGAGATTCGCCGCGACCGCGTCGAGATCGAGCGGCTGGTCCTTCTCGACATACGGAATGCCGAACCCGCCACCCAGGTTGAGGTAGCGGAGGGGGGTGGGGAGGAGTTCCGCGAGGCCGCTCACCAGGTCGACGGTGCGGCGCTGGGCCTCGGCGATGATCGCCGCGGTCAGGTTCTGCGACCCGGCGAAAACGTGGAAGCCCAGCACGTTCGCCCCGGCAGTGGCGTACTCGCGCAGAACCGCGGGCACCTGCTCGGCGTCGATCCCGAACTGCTGCGGTCCGCCGCCCATCCGCATTCCCGACCCTTTGACGGCGAAGTCGGGGTTCACTCGCACGGCCACGCTCGGCACGAGCCCGAGTTGGTCGCCCGCCTCGATGACCCGGCGAAATTCGGTGCTCGACTCGACCTCGATCAGGATGCCGGCCGCGACGGCCTGCCTGATCTCCGCTGGCGTCTTGCCCGGACCGGCGAAACTGACCTTGTCGGCGGGGATCGTGGTGTCGAGCGCCGTCTGCAGTTCCAGGCCCGACGCGATGTCGATCCGGTCGAGCCTGCGCGCCAGGTGCTGCACGATCGCGGGCATCGGATTCGCCTTCATCGCGAAGCTGAGCTCCACCCGGTCGGGGAGCGCGGCCCGCAGTCGATCGACCCGCTGGTCGAGGAGCGCGCGATCGTAGGCGAAAAACGGAGTCGACCCGACGCGGGCGGCCAGCCGGCCGAGCGGCATCCCCCCGACCCGGAGTTCGCCGTTCAGCGTGCCGAAGCCCGCCATGTGCTCGTGCGGCTTCATCCGGACACCTCCGATACCAGTTGGCTGCGATCGTACTTGCCGTTGGGCGATCGGGGCAGCTCAGCGCGCAGATCGATGCGGGACGGGACCATGTACAGCGGCAGCACCTGCCGGAGCGCGGTGGCGAGCATGGAGACGTCGAGATCGGGTGCGGTCGGCGTGACGACGAGGACGATCCGTTGACCGAGGGTCGGGTCCTCCTCGCCGAAGGCGACGGCGTCGCGCACCAGCCCGGTGCTGTAGGCCGCGTCTTCGATCTCGCTCGGGCTCACCCGGTAGCCGGATGTCTTCATCATGTGGTCGGTGCGGCCCACGAAATAGAGGAATCCCTCCTCGTCGGCCACCACCATGTCCCCCGACCAGACTGCCCGTTCCGGGGCGCGCCACTGCTCCCGGGGATCATCGATGGGGCGGTAGCGTTCGGCGGTGCGGATCGGGTCGCCCCAGTAGCCGAGCGCGACCAGGGCGCCACGGTGCACGAGCTCGCCTTCCTCACCGGGCGCGCACCGCGACCCGTCCGGGCGGAGCACGAGGATCTCGGCATTGGGGATGGCCTTGCCGATTGAATCGGGACGCCGGTCGATCTCCGCGGGGTCGAGATAGGTGGAGCGGAACGCTTCCGTGAGGCCGTACATGAGGTACGGGTCGGCGGCGCTGAAGACTCCGCGGAGTCGATCGAGGGTCGGACGTGGCATCCTGCCCCCGGTGTTCGCCCAGTAGCGGAGGTTGCCGGCCACCGCCTCCGGCCAGTCCACCTCGGCAAGCTGCAGCCAGAGCGGGGGCACGCAGGTGAGACCGGTGACGCCGTACTGGCCGCAGAGCTTCGCCACCTCCCGCGGCAGCAGGTAGTTCATCAGGACGCAGTGCGCCCCGACCGCGAACGCCGTCGTGACCTGGCTCAGGCCGGCGTCGAAGCTCAGCGGAAGCACACTGAGGATGACGTCGTCGCTGGTGTTGGCGAGGTAGGTGCTCACGCTCTCGGCGCCGACGATCAGGTTGCGGTGGCTGAGTACGACGCCCTTGGGATTGCCGGTGCTGCCGGAGGTGTAGAGGATCGCGGCCGGGTCGAGGTCGATCGCGGGCGACGGGCCCGGCTCTCCCGCCGCCGCCTGGCCGTCGTCCCAGCCGTGCAGTCGCCATGCCGACGTTGAGTCGGGCAGCACGGCGCCGACGACGATCACGTGTGCGATTCGAGTGTCCGGCAGGACCTCGTCGAGTTGGGCGAGCCTGTCGGCGGAGGTGATCAGCACCTCCGCGCCGCTGTCGGCGAGGATGTGGCGCACCTGTGCCGCCTTGAGGACGTGATTGACCGGGACGAAGACGCCCCCGGCGGCGGACACTGCGAAGATCGACGCGACGGTTTCGAACCGCTTCTCCAGGTAGATCGCCACCCGGTCGCCACGCTGAACGCCCACGGAGAGCAGCTGGGCTGCGGCGGCGCGGGCGCTCCGCCAGGTTTCGGCGTAGCTGAGTGTGGCATTGCGGTAGCTCAGCGCCGGGGCGTCCGGGGTGGCGGCGGCCGCGTGGCTGAGCAGGTGGTGAACGCTGGTCCGGGTGGGCATCAGCGGGCGCTCCGTTCGGCTCGTGCGCTGCGCTCCCGGAGATAGCGGCCGAACTCCTCGTCATCGTCGAGGTCGACGTAGCGCCGGCCTTGCGGGTCGGTGTCCTCGCGGGCCTCGTCTTCGTCGGTGCGCGCGGGCGGGGTGGGCCGGGCCGCACCGGACAGCTCGTCGTACACCGACACGTACGCCTCCGACTGGGGACGCCAATCCATCAGGGTCGCCACCCGCGCGCGGGCCGCGCGGCCGAGGGTGGCGCGCAGCGACGGGTCGTCGATCAGTGTCTCGACGGCATCGGCGAACGCCTCGATGTCGCCGGAGGGGACGTAGAGCAGGGTGTCTCCCCCCGATACCCGGGTCTCGACCAGGTCGAAGGACACAGAGGGCAGGCCGTAGGCCATGTACTCCATGGTTTTGTTCATCGTCGACAGGTCGTTCAGGGGCGTCTTCAGGTCCGGGCACACGCCGATGTCGGCGCGGCTGAGATGCTCGGCGATGGCCACCTTGTCGACCCGGCCGGTGAAGGTCACGCGGTCGTCGAGTCCCAGCGCGGCCGATTGCGCCTTGAGATCCTCCAGACAGTCGCCGAAACCGAGGAGCGTGGCGGTCACGTTGGTGCGCCCGCGGCGATGGACGAGTTCGTCGACGACGAGCAGCACCTGGTCGACGCCGTCCTGGGGGCCCATGATCCCGAGGTAGACCAGGTTGACCTGGTCGGCGGCACGTGGGTGGTCGGGGTAGATCGGGCGCATCCGGCGGGTGTCGGGCCCGCTACGCACGACGGTCACGTCGTCGGGGCTGCGGCGTCCTCGCCGCACGGCGATGGCCTTGTAGGACTCGTTCGTCGAAATCACCCGGTGTGCGGCGCGGAAGGTGGCTCGTTCGAGCCAGAGCAGGCCGCGGTACTCCAGTGACTTCAACCCGCCGCGGGCCTCACCGAACCGGGAGATGAACAGCTCCGGGTTCAGGTCGTGGTGATCGAAGACGAACCTGACACCGAAGGGACGCCAGAGCAACGCCAGCAGCCAGTAGGTGTCCGGCGGATTGCAGGCCTGGATGATCTCGAACGGCCGGGCCCGCCGCACTGCCAGGGACAGCCAGGCGGTGCGCAGCCAGCTGTACGCGAATTCCCAGACGAACCCCGGCAGGCCCTTGGCCTCCGGGGCTGGCTTGTACTTGTAGATGTCGACCCCATCGATGTTCTGGCGGGCCGGGTCGCCCGGTCCCTTGGGGCAGATCACGCTGACGCGGTAGCCCCGCTTGATCAGGGCCTGACATTCCAGCCACACCCGGCGGTCGAGCGGAACCGGGAGGTTCTGCACGATGATCAGCACGTGCGGAGGTCGGGGGTTCGCTGCGGTGTTCACGCTCCGGTCACCTCCTCGACGATGATGCGGACGACGGCGTCCTGGGTCGGCTTCCAGGAGCGGCCGACGACGGATGCCGCGGCGGCCGATGCGTTCCCGGCCAGGTCGTCGTCGGTCACGGCGGCGCTGAGCGCATCGGCCAGCGCGGCACCGGTCGGCTCCGCCCAGCGGACGTGGGGATTGGGCAGCACCTGGCGCGCAAGCCTGTTGTCGTTGACGATCGGGATGTTTCCGGCGGCGAGCATCTCCTCGGCGACGAGCGTGATATTCGTGAATGACATCGCGAGTCCGGCGATCGTGCGCCCGTACAGGTCGTTCAACGCCTTCGTCCCCATTCGTCCGTGAAAGGTGAAGGGGATCGTGAGTCCGCGGGGTGGCGCTCCGTAGACGTGGATCTCCTGGTCGGGGTGTCGCCGATGGAACGCCATCAGCGCGATACAGGCGAGTTGGTAGCCGCGGCGTGGCGTGTCCGGTCGGCAATAGAACACGATTCCGCTGCGCACGGTCCCCTCGGCGGGAAGGCTGTACACGGCCGAGTCACAGCCGAACGGCACGACATCGCTGGAGAGTCCGGTCTCCTCGCGAATCATCCCGTCGAGCATCTCGCCGAGCGCGATCCGACGAAACGGCAGCCGGTAGGTCATGGCGGCGAAGGCGTACTCGGCGCCGTGCCCGTAGAAGAAGGGCTCGTAGTCCTGAATGAAATAGAGGCGACGCACGGGCTCCGTCCCGTACTTGACGATCACGTGGGCGGACTCCCACGACGTGGCGACGACGGCATCCACCCCCGTGAGGCCCGCACGCGCATCCCGGATTTCCGCCCGCATTCCGGGCCAGTTCTCCCGGATGACCGCCGTGAGGCGCGCACTGTCGAGGTCGTGCTTGTCGTAGAGGAACACGACGCACCGGTGTCCGGCGGCCTCCAGCGCCTCGACGATCCGAAAGAGTGTGGTGTGGCCGCCCGATCCCGCGGCCGGCGGCGTCGTCACCCAGCCGATGCGGAGCGGACGGCCCGGCTCCGGCCGCTCCGTGGGCACGGGGAGCTCGGCGGGAACGTCGACGAGAAGATCCTCCAGGTCGAGGTTGAACAGCAGATCGGCCGCGCCCGTCCGGCTGTAGGCGCGCTGGGCGATGCGTTGCGCTATCCCGGATGACCCCACGGCCAGGGCGCGACGGGTCTTCCCCAGCAGGTCTGTGTTTCGGCTCATGTCGTGACTGCCCCTCTGATATCTTCCCCCGTGAGTCGCCCGGGTCGGGCCGACCCGCCGCCACCGTGCGCCGCGCCGCGAAGCACGCGTGCGTGGGCATCGATCATGACGGCGATGCCGTCGGATGCCTCGCGCGTCGCGAGTGGCGCAGCCCGTTCCTGGTGCACCGTGGCGACGACGCTCAGGATCGCCTGCCCGAGTTCGGTCGAGTTGCGCTGGTGACCGGCGCTCCACCGAGACCGCTCGACGCACGCGTCGGTCACCGTGTCGGCGGCGCCCACGGCGTTCGGCACGAGGACCGAACGACCGGGGTCGCGGGCAACGAGCTCTCGTGCCCCGCCGACATCGCTCAGGACGAGCGGCAGCCCCGCGGACCAGGCCTCCGTTGCGGCGACCGGCCAGCCCTCGAAGAACGAGTTGAGCAGGAACGCGTCCGCCGCGACGAGAAGCGTCCGGGCGTCCGAGGTGGCCAGCAGGTGAACCCGGCCGCCGTGGGGGCTGCCGCGCCGGATGGCGTCAGCTCGTCGGAACTCGACCCAGTCGGAGGGTTCGCCCGCGATCACGAGCTGCGCGGGCACGCCCGCGGCGACGCAGGCCAGGAACGATGCCACCGTGCCGGCGATGTTCTTCTGGGCGTCATATCGCGCGAGGCAGACGAAGACGACGTCGCCACCGAGGCTGGTGCGGACGATCTTTTCGAGCAGGGCCCTGGCGGTCCGGCGCTGCTCCGCGTCCGGCGCACGCCGCCCCGGGGCTGCGTTGGGGACCACCACCATTCGCGAGCGGAGGCCGACCGGAACGTGGGCCGCATGGAAGGTCCGCACGAGTTCGCTGACGGCGACCGCCGCGGGCGACGCGCCGAGCACCCGCGAGAACCGCCGCCAGCGGGCCCGCGTGTAGTGGATCTCGGTGTTGTGCATGACGGGCACGACCGGGACCCCACTCTCGAGGGCGGCGGCTTCGAGGAAATCCGGTGCGCCGTGGAGCTGGATGACATCGGGACCGAGCTCGGTGAACGCGCGCAGGGCCGAGTCGCGGTCGGCGACGCAACGCACCTCGACGCCCAGGTTCCGGATGCGTTTCGCCCGCTCGCCGTCGCCGACGCAGACGACGACGGGCGTGAACCTCTCCGTCGGCAGCCAGGTGGCCAACAGTTCCACGACGGAGCCGATGCCGCCGACGTCCATGACGCCCACGCCCAGGGCACAGGTGAGATCGCCGGGACCGGCGGCGGGCGCGGCGGACCTCGGTCCCGGGGCGGCGCCGGGTGCGGACAGGCTCGGGAGCGGCGTGCGCAGGAGCGCTCCGGTGATTCGGTGGACGTACCCGTAGCGGATGCGAGGCGGCAGCAGCGCCGTCGCCCCGGTGACTGCGCCGAGCAGCAGCGCGCTCACGCGTCCGCCGACCCGGGCGGCCGGGCCCTGCCCGGCCGTCATGAGCGCTCTCGCAGCCGAGCGAGGAACGGAAGGCGTGCGCCGATCGGGAACCTGCTCGCGATCCGCAGCGCCTCCCTGATGGCCGGCCGGGCCATCAGGAGCGTGATTCCGAGGTGCACCGCGAACATCACGAACACGATCAGGATGAGGGCCAGCCAGGTCGGAAGCTCAGCCGTCCAGAGGGTGCCGACCCAACCGGCGGCTGCCATGGCGCCGACGACGGTGATCAGGTAGACGAACGGCCCCGCGACCCGACGCGGCGACGTCTGAAGGGCACGGGCGACGAGGAACCAGCGGATGATCGTCGCGAGGGTCGCCACGCAGAGGAACCCGGTAGCGACGGCCACGAGCCCCCACCGCACAGTGAAGAGGGTGGTGGCGAAGGTCAGGGCATCGATGATCACGGCATAGACGAACCACGCGCCGGGCCTGCCCAGCCCATAGAAGAGGCCGTGATCGAGCCAGGCGCCGACCGACAGAGTTCCGGCGAGCGCGAGAACCTGTGCCACCTGGTAGCTCTGTTCCCAGCCGTTGCCGAAGACGATCGGGATCATCAGCGGCGCCGCGACGGCGACGATGGTCAGAGGCAGCGACAGGGCGGCATACGTCACCTTCAGCGCCCGTCCGTAGGCATCGCGCAGCCTGGGGGCCGAGTCCCGGATCTTCGCGAACGCGACGTTGGTGACCGGGACGATGGCGCTGCCGGTGAGGTCCTGCACAATCTGCACGAGGCGCTGCGCGATGCTCATGTAACCGAGTGCGGCTATGCCGAGGCTGGCCGAGATGACGGCGGCCTCACCCCAGGCGCGGAGCATCGCGATGAACTCGACGCCGAGCACCTTTCCGCCGAAACGGGCCATCCGCACGAAGTCCAGGCGATTGAATTCCCAGGTGGGATGCCAGGTGACCGTCCACCACGCCAGCGCGGTGGCGACGACGGCGGCCACGAGGGATTGGGCGACGAGGGCCCAAACCCCCATGCCGGAGACCGCCATGATGATCGCGATCACCTGGGCGACGATCGCCGCCGCCGCGCCCTGCGCCGCGATCGTCTTAAACCGCATGTCCCGGCGCAACAGCGCAGTCGGGACGGAACCGACCGCGGTGACGACGACCCAGAGTGACAAGACCTGCAGGACGGGCACGACGCCGGCCGCCGCGAAGATCGCGCCGAGCAGTGGCGCGGTCAGGAACAGGCTTCCGCAGAGCAGGATCCCCGCCGACATCGAAAACCAGAACGCGGTGCTCAGCATTCGTCGGTCGGTCTTCTCGACCTGGACGATGTAGGCCGCGAAGCCGAGGTCGGCGAGGAGGAAGAAGAACGGCAGGACCGTGGCGGCTGCCGCCACGGTCCCGAAGTCCTCTGGCTTGAGCAGCCGGGTGAGCACCGCGATCGTCACGAAGCTGAGGATCCGGATCGCCCATTTTTGGATCGTCAACCAGACGACTCCCGCGGCGGCGGAACGCCCGACGTCCAATTGGGGAACCGGATCGATCGTCGGCGCGATGGTGCGGACGGCCTCGTCCTCGGGAACGTCGGTGAAGACCTCGGGTCCGGCGTCGCCGTTCCGCTCAACGTCCATCACGCACCGCCCTCCGCGATCGGCGCGAGGCGCAGAGCGCGTCGACCGAGGCGCACGACCTTCGCGGCGAGCGTGCGGCCTTCGAACGGGAGGTCGGCGAACCAGTCCCGGCTCGTGTACTCGCCCTGCACGCTCCGGTAGAAGTCGATGAGGGTGCCGGCCATCGTCGTGAGGGCGAAACGCTGCTGGGCGAACTCCCGGCCGAAGACGCCGAGTGCGGTGCGTCGCTCGGGGTCGGCGAGCAGGGGCGCGATCGTCGCGGCCAGCAGCGCCGCCGGGTCGGGCACGGCGTCGGGACTCCAGTAGCTGGACCGCGCGAGGACCTCGGCGGACGCCGACTCGAACAGGGCCGACCATCCCGCCTCGCCCTGCACGACGAGCGGCTTCCCGAAGGCCAGCGCGCGCGCGGCGGAGCCCCCCATCCCCAGCATGATGTCGGCCGCGGCATACGCGGGCCGGGGGTCGGCCATCGGCCCGACGAGGAGAACGGCGTCACGGCCCAGCTCGGCGTTGACGGCATCCGCCCGGGCCTGGAGCGCCGCCACGTTGTCGCCCGTGCCGACGATGGCGAGGTTGGCCCCGGCCGGCGCGAGCACGCGCATCGCGTCGATGGCGGCGCGGATCGGAATGGACTTCATGCTGGAGTCGAGCCGACTGACGATGACCAGGAGCGGGCCGGCGTCGATGTTGTGCGCGCTGCGGAACTCCGTCCGGTCGCAGACATCGGGGTGATTCTCGTCCAGGTCCACCGGCGGACTGATCAGGATGGTGCGCCCAGGTCGATCCTGCTGCTCGTCGCGTTGATACCCGGTCCCGACGATCATCGGCATGTGCCGGTAGATCTTCGCCGACACGCTCATCTCGTAGACCGTCTGCACCCAGGGTGTGCGACCGAACCGGGAGGGCCCCCAGTAGGTGGGGCGGGCTCCCCCGCCCCAGGACCCGTACACGTGGACCAGGTCGACCCGGTGCCGTCGGGCGACGGCCGCCACCTGGCGTGCGCGCGCGAACACTGTCGGTGCGGGATCGTAGAGCTGGATCTCGATGTCCCTGGCCTCGGCGATCTCGAGCAGTGAGGGGCCGTCCGGGATGGTGTCCCGCGCGCCGAGAAGGATCGACTCGACACCCCGTCCGCGCATCTCGGCCGCGAGATCGACCGCGTTGATCTGTGTGCCGCCGAGCCCCAGAGAGTTCAGGTGCACCAGCACCGTGAGCGGCTGGGCCGCCGTCATCGTCCCGTTCCGCCCGTGGTCGTGGTCGTGGTTGTGGCCGTGGTGAGCCCGGCGACGACCAGGTCCTGCTGGTCCCTCGTGAGATGAGGGAACATCGGCAGCGAGAGGATGCGACCGGCCGCGGCTTCCGCCACCGGGAACTGGCCTGCCCGGTAGCCAAGCCCGGCGTAGGCGGCCGTGAGGTGCAGCGGCGTCGGATAGTGGATGCCGGCGCCGATGCCCGCGGCACCGAGCTCCGCGAGCACGCGGTCTCGTTCGGCGACCTGAACCACGTAGAGGTGCCAGACGTCCTCGTTGCCCTGGCGCACGGGGGGCAGTCGCACACCGGGCAGGTGGGCGAGCATCTCGGTGTAGCGGGCGGCGGCGGCGCGGCGGGCGGCGTTCCACCCGTCGAGGCGGCGCAGCTTCGCCCGGAGCACCGCGGCCTGCACCGCGTCGAGGCGAGAGTTCATCCCCGCACGGTCGTGCACGTACTTGACCGAGCTGCCGTGGGCGCCGAGGTTCCGCACGAAGTCCGCGATGGCCGGGTCGTCGGTGAGCACGGCGCCGGCGTCGCCGGCTGCGCCGAGGTTCTTGCCCGGGTAGAAGCTCGTCGCGGCGACCCGGCCCATCGCTCCGGCCCGGCCGGCGCTCGACGAAGCGCCCTGCGATTGCGCAGCGTCCTCGACGATCACCAGCCCGTGTCGCTCCGCGATCGGGGCGAGCGCCTCCATCGGTGCGGTCTGGCCGTAGAGGTGAACGGGGATGATCGCCCGGGTGCGCGTGGTGATCGCGGCCTCGACGGCGGCCGGGTCGACGAGCAGGAACTCGTCGTCGACGTCGACGAAAACCGGCACGGCACCGATCCGGGTCGCGGCCTCGGCCGTCGCGATGAACGTGTTGGCCGGGATGATGACCTCGTCGCCGGGGCCGATGCCGACGGCACGCAGGGCGAGTTCGACGGCGTCGGTACCGTTGGCCACTCCGATGCAGTGCCGGGTGCCGATGTACTCCGCGTACTCGCGCTCGAAAGAGGCGACCTCGGGGCCACCGACGAACGCGGCGGACAGGAACTGGGCCTGCCACGTGGGGAGCACCTCGTCTGCGATCTCGGCCTGTTGCGCGGCCAGATCGAGGAATGGCACCTTCATGCGGACGCTCCCGCCAGAGGACGGGCCGGAACCCCGGCCCAGGTTTCCTCCGCCGGCAGGTCGCGGGTCAGGGCGGCGCCCATCCCCAGCACCGCGCGCTTGCCGACTCGGAGGCCTTCCCGCACGCTGGCGTTCATGCCCAGGTAGGCGCTCTCGCCGATCCAGGCGTGACCGCCGAGGGCGACGCCCGCGCACAGGGTGGCGAACGACTCGACGAGGTCGTCGTGGGTGAGCGTGACGTTCGGCATCACAACCACGTGCCGGCCGAGCTCCACATTCGTGGTCATCACGACGCCGGCGAGGAGGATGCTGCCCGCCCCCACCGTGCAATCGGCCGGCACGAAGACGCTGGGATCGATCACGGTGACGTAGTCCTCCCTCGTGCGTCCGTCCTCCGCGAGTCGGGCCACGATCGCGGCCCGCGCGACCCCGCGACCGGCGCAGACCAACAGACTCGCCCGCGGATGATCGATGGCGCTGACCGTGCCGCCGAGGATCGGCAGCCCGTCGAGGCTCTTGCCCCACAGGCCCGTGTCGTCGTCCAGGTAGCCGATCGGCGTGTGCTCGCTGGAGCGCCGCAGCACGGCGAGCGCCTCCCGGGCCAGGCCGCTCGCCGCCACCAGCAGCACGTCAGCCATGTCGGACCACCGCGAGCGGGGCGAGCAGGGCGTCGATCACCGATGCCTGTTGGGCCGCCTCGAGCTGGTGGTAGAGCGGCAGGATCAGCGTGCTGCCGGTGAGGTGCTCGGATACCGGCAGTGGATCGCGCAGCGACGAAGACCCGGCGTAGGCCGGCTGCAGGTGCGAGGACATGATGCCGCGGCGTGCCGAGATTCCGGCCTCGGCCAGTCGGAGCAGCAGCTCCTCCCGGTCGAGCGGGTATTCCTCGCCGATCTCGACCCAGTAGGACTGGAAGTTCGAGGTGCCCCAGTGGGGGTCCTGCACCGGGCGCAGCCCCTCGATGCCGGCCAGCGCTGCGGTGTATTCGCCGGCGAGCTCACGGCGTCGGCGTACCATCTCGGGCAGGCGGCCCAGCTGGACGATCCCGACGGCGGCCTGCATGTCGGTCATCCGATAGTTGAAGCCGATCTCCCGGTATTCCTCGGGAGGCGCGACCAGGCTCGCCTGCCGGTCGCTCGCGGACACGCTCATCGAGTGTTCCCGGAGTCGTCTGGCCCGCGCCGCCCATTCCGGGTTCGAGGTGGTCAGCATGCCGCCCTCGCCCGTGGTCAACAGCTTGCGCGGGTGGAAGGACCAGGCGGCGAGAACGGCGCCCGCCCCGACGGGACGGTCCCGGTAGGTGGAACCGGCACCGCAGGCCGCGTCCTCGATCACGACGATGCCCAGCGGATCGCACAGCTCGCGAATCGGGGCGAGATCGACCGGGACACCGCCCTGGTCGACGACGATGACGGCCCGTGTTTGGGCGGTGAGGGCGGCGGCGACGCCGGCCGCCGTGACGTTGCCGGTGGCGGCGTCGACATCGATGAAGACCGGAAGCGCCCCGACGTAGGTAGGCGCGTTCGCCGTGGCGATGAAGGAGAAGGACGGGACGATCACCTCGTCCCCGGCGCCGACCCCCGCGACGATCAACGCCAGGTGCAGGGCGGTTGTGCAGTTCGAGGTCGCGACGGCATGGTCGGCCTGCATGTCCTCGGCGAATTCACGCTCGAACTGTGCGACCTTGGGTCCCTGGGCCACCCACCCCGACTCGATCACCTCGCTCAGGGCGAGGATCTCGTCGGCTCCCATCCAGGGCTTCATCACGTTGATGCGGCTCATGATGCCACGCTCACCCGTCCGGCCGCGATCTCGTCGCGTTGGGGCTGCCACCAGTCGACGAGCTGACGCAGGCCGTCGTGCAGGCCGACGCGCGCCTCGAAGCCGAGGTCATCGCTGGCGGCGCTGGTGTCGGCCAGGCGGCGGACGACTCCGTTAACCGCACGGTCCGGCCCGTGTTCGACCGACAGGTCCGAGCCCATCACCTGCAGCAGTGCCTCGGCGAGGCCGAGCAGAGTGGTCTCGGTTCCGCTGGCGACGTTGTAGACGCCCTCGGTGAGGTCTCCGGCCGCGGCCAGCAGGTTCGCCCGGGCGATGTCGGTGGTGAAGATGAAGTCCATGGTCTGCAGTCCGTCGCCGAAGATCAGCGGGGGTTTCCCGTCGGCGATCCGTTCCATCCAGCGCACGAGCACCTCGGTGTAGAGGCCGTGCACGTCCATCCGCGGTCCGTAGACGTTGAAGTAGCGCAGGGCGACGTAGTCCAGTCCGTTCATGGCGCGGAAGCTGCGGAGCATGCCCTCGTTGAAGGACTTCGCGGCGCCGTAGAACGTGTCGTTGTTGTGGTGGTGGTGGCGTTCGGAGGTGGGGAACGTCTCGGCGAGACCGTAGACGGATGCGCTCGATGCGGCGATGAGTTTTCCAACCTTGTTTGCAACGGCCGCCTCGATCACGTTGAAGGTTCCGTCGGCCAGCACCTCGAGGGCCAGACGTGGTTCCTCGGCGCACTGGGTGATCCTGATCGCGGCCTGGTGGAAAACGATGTCCATCCCGCGGGTCACTCTACCCACGACGTCACGATCGCGGATGTCACCCCTGATGAGTTCCACCCGCCCGGTTTCGAAGGCATCCGCAAGGTTCGCCTCGCGTCCTCGGACCAGGTTATCGAGGACGCTGACATGTCCGACCCCCGCCTCGAGAAGCTGGTCGACGATGGTCGATCCGATCGTGCCGGCTCCTCCGGTCACCAGGACGCGTGCACCACTCAACGTTGTCATGAGAACTCCCCGACCGACACGCGGCCTTCATCCATCGCTACGGCAGCCCCGTTGGCCGCCAGACTCTCGCTTGCTGCTTCCAGCACGGACAGCACTCTCAGCCCCGCCTCGCCGTCGGTGCGCGGTGACCGACGTTCACGGATGCTCTCGGCGAACTCGGTCGCCATGGCTCCCAGCGCCTCCCGTTCCGGCAGTGCCGGTGACCAGGTGTCGCCGAGTCGATAAGAAATGGTGGCCGCCTTGCGCTCGGCACCGTCGAGGGCCTGCAGTTCGAGGTCGACGCCGCGGTCATAGACGCTGAGGCGCTGTTGCGGGTTGAGGTCGTCCCAGACCAGGGTGCGTTTGGTGCCGCCGACGATCATCTGGCGAATCTTCGTCGGGCTCAACCAGTTGACGTGCACGTGGGCCATTGCCCCGTTCGGGAGCGGCAGCACGAGGTAGCCGATGCAGGACTTGCCTGAGCCCAGGGGGTCCGCGCCGTTGGCTGAGACGCTGGTCGGCCGCAGGCCACCGGGGAGGATGAAGTCAATGATCGACAGGTCGTGCGGGGCCAGGTCCCAGAACACGTCGACGTCAGGCTGGATCAGGCCGAGGTTGATCCGCACGGAGTCGATGAACAGAATGTCACCGAGGGCGCCCTCCTCGATCAGTTCCCGGATCTTCAGGACCGCCGGCGTGTAGCAGTAGGTGTGGTCGGTCATCAGGACCAGGCCACGTTCCGCGGCCGCACGCACCATGTCTCGTCCACGCATCCCGGTGTCCGCGAGCGGCTTCTCGACCATCACGTGCTTGCCGCCGTTGAGTGCGGCGCGCGTGATGCCGTGGTGGGTGCGGGCGGGGGTCGCAATGGCGACGGCGTCGATGTCGTCGGAGGTCAGCAGGTCGTTGAGCGAGGTGACGGCGCGGACGCCGCCGACCGTCTCGGCCAGCTTCTGTGCCCGCTCCAGGTCGAGGTCGCAGATCGCGACCAGGTCCCAGTCCGGACTGTTGTGGAAGTTTCGAGCCAGGTTGGGGCCCCAGTAGCCCGCTCCGATGACGGCGATCCTCAGCTTGGTGTTCATCCTTGCCCCCCAATCAGATTGTGTGGTGTCGGTGCTTTCGGTGGGTCGAGTTCAAACGGATTCGGCTATGAAGTGGGGACGAATCGCACGTCTGCCCAGTAGTTGTGGCCGGCGACCTTGTTCGGGAATCCGGTCGAGTAGCTGTAGGCCCCACCGTTGGCGACCGTGACGAGGGAACCGTTCGTGACCGGGGTGGCCAGCGAATTCAGGTTGACGGCGTAGGCACGGGCGTTGGTGTAGTAGCTGGCACGGTATTCGACTCCCGCCTGCACGGCGACGGGCGTCGCGAAGGTGAGATCCTGCCATCCGCTGGTGGTGGAGGCGGCGAAGGTTCCGGTGGCGAGCAGGCTGCCGGTGGCCGACCACAGCGAGCCCGGATGCGCCCCTGTATCGGTCGGGCCGCGGTAGTACCGGATCCCCGTCACGTGGCCGGCCACCGAAGCGGTGAACCGCACGCCGAGCTGCACCGGGGAGGAATCTGCCCAGGAGAGGTTGGTGGGTGTGCTCGTCGGCGAGAAGATCGTCGCTTCCTGGCTCGGAGTCGGCGTCGGCGTCGGCGTCGGCGTGGGCGTCGGCGTCGGCGTGGGCGTGGGCGTCGGCGTCGG
>CAJDUC010000070.1_pt1 | contig 28148 bp, 25 predicted proteins | sample 7390041 | NCBI WGS metagenome assembly CAJDUC01 (sample SAMEA7055666, study PRJEB34461) | soil metagenome | biome: terrestrial ecosystem; feature: Peninsula; material: soil | place: Antarctica | collected 2016 | reverse complement strand
GAACCCGGCCGATGTCACTGTGGGGCGGCCACCCGAGGCAGCCCCACAGCAACTCATCGTTCTGGTCGTCTGCCACAAACCCGAATTGTGACGGAGAATCCGAACGGATGCCGCGTCTCACTGGCGAGTCGCAGATAGTTGGATTGTACGATTTCGCCGTAGGCGCCGACGGGAACGACACGCCATTGAATTGGAGGCCGGCGACTCCGGTCCACCCACACCGTGCAGGAACGTCGGCGGCGGTCTATTGCGGTGTCGGAAACCGCGCGTCGAATACCATCCGGCCCCTTCGAAAGCGGACTCCGCGCGATGCGCAACCTCGGGCAGCGCGCGGAAGGCGTTCAGCCCTCCGGGGTCAGCCGCGCCCGGTGAACGCCGGCCGGCGCTTCTCCTGGAAGGCGGCGAAGCCCTCCCGGTAGTCCGCGGTGGCGCAGAGCGCGGCCTGGGCGCGGTTCTCCGCGGCGACGCTCTCCCAGAGCCCGAGCCGGTCGTCGCGGAGGGCGCGCACCAGCTCCTTGCTGGCGAGGAAGGCCTGGCTGGCGCCGGTCGCCGCGTGAGCGGCCGCGGCCTCGGTCGCCCCCTGCACCTCATCGGCGGGGAAGACCTGGCTGAACAGGCCTGCGGCGACCGCCTCGGCGCCCGACATGAGCCGGCCGGAGTAGATCAGGTCGAGGGTGCGGTGCGCGCCGAGCCGCTCGACGAACAGGGCGTGCCCGCCCGAATCGAGCGTGGCGCCCAGGTTGGCGAAGGGAGAGCCGATCTTGGCCGTGTCGGCGACGTAGACGACATCCGTTGCGATCAGCAGGCCGAGGCCGACCCCGAGACAGGCGCCGTGGGCGACCGCGAAGGTCGGCGCGGGAAAGGCGGCCATGCGGGTGAGCAGGGGCGTGACGAGTCCCCCCAGGAAACCCATCACGTCGTCGCTCCGCGGGTCGACGCCGGAGATGTCCCGCCCCGCACAGAACGCCCGGCCCTCTCCGCGAAGCACGAGTGCGCGCACGCCTGCGGACTCCGCCGCCTCGTAGGCGGCGGCGAGTTCGGCGATCCCCGCCGGGTCCAGGGCGTTGAGCCGGTCGGGGGCGTTCAGGACGACGTGCGCGACGTCGTCGCGGATGCTCAGGTCAATCACGGGTGGTGGCCTTTCCGTGCTGGTCGTTAGACGTCGTAGTCGACGACGACTTTGTCGGTCGTCGGGTGCGACTGGCAGGTGAGCACGTAGCCGCGGGCGATCTCGTCCGGCTCGAGGGCGTAGTTCTCGGTCATCGTCACGTCGCCGCTGACCAGCTTGGCCCGGCAGGTGCCGCACACTCCCCCGGCGCACGCGAACGGCACGTCGGGTCGAACCCGGAGGGCGGCGTTCAGGATGCTCTCGTTCGCGTTGACCGGCGTCGTCACCGTGGCGCTCTCCCCATCGAGGGTGAACTCGATCTCGAACGTCTTGTCGCCGGCGCCGACGACCACCGGGCGGCCGGTGTCGCCGCCGGCCCGGGTCGGCTCTCCGGTCGTGAACAGCTCGAAGCGGATGTGCTCGGTCGCGACACCGACGCTCTCCAGTGTGTCCCGGCAGAGTTGGACGAGCTCGAACGGCCCGCAGAGGAACCACTCGTCGACCGCGGCCGGGCGGATGATGCTGGCGAGCATGAGCCGCAGCTTCTCCTCGTCGATCCGGCCGGAGAGCAGGGTCGACGACCGGGTCTGGCGGGACAGCACGTGGTGCAGCGCCAGACGTGCCGGGTACCGGTCCTTGAGGTCGGCGAGCTCGTCGAGGAACATCACGTCGAGGGCGGTGCGGTTCGTGTAGACGAGGGTGAACCGGGAGGTCGCGGAGCGCTCGAGCACGGTGTGCGCGAGCGACATCAGCGGGGTGATGCCACTGCCCGCGGCGATGCCGACGATGTGAGTGTCGTCGAGGGTCTCGAGGGCGGTGGTGAAGGTGCCCTGCGGGCTCATCACGTCGAGCCGGTCGCCCGCGTGCAGCTCGGTGTTCGCCCAGCTCGAGAAGGCGCCGCCGAGGTCACGCTTGATCGCGACGCTCACCGAGCCGACGGTGCGCGGGCGGCAGATGGAGTAGCTGCGCCGCAGCTCGCGCCCATCGATCGTCGCACGCAGGGCGAGGTGCTGGCCGGGGTCGTAGTCGTATTCGCCGTGCAGCTCGGGCGGAACGGCGAAGGTGACCTCCACACTGTCCTGGGTCAGGGGGCGCACCTCGGCGACGGTGAGGGTGTGGAACCGGCCGCGGCGTTTGCCTGCCGGGGCTCCGGGGGCATCCTCGCTCACTGCCGGCGGAAGGGTCTCGTCGAGGACTGTCGTGCCGGAATCGGTACTGCCGAGATTTCGTGCGGCCATGGTCACAACACCTTGAAATAGTCGAACGGTTCGAGGCAGTCGCGGCACTCATAGAGCGCCTTGCACGACGTCGAACCGAAGCGGGCGAGTTCCCGCGTGTTCAGAGAGGAGCAGCGCGGGCACTTGACCGCCAGCTGGAGGCGCACGGCACCGGCCGGGCGAACACCGGATCGCCCGGTGGGCGCGGCGATGCCGTAGGTAACCAGCTTCGCCTTGCCCTCCTCACTCATCCAGTCGGTGGTCCAGGCCGGGGCAAGCACGAGGTCCACGGTCACGTCGTCGTAGCCCGCGCCGCGCAGCACGGTGAGCACGTCGTCGCGCATGGCCTCCATCGCGGGGCATCCGCTGTAGGTCGGGGTCAGCGTCACGCTCGTGTGCTCGCCGTCGACCGTGACCGAGCGCAGCACGCCGAGATCTTCGATCGTGAGCACGGGTATCTCCGGGTCGCAGACCTTGGCCGCCAAGTCCCAGGCGCGGCGGGAGGCCGGATCGGTCGGGCGCGGCCGGGCCACGGAGGAGCCGGGCCCTGCATTCGTCTCGATCACCAGGACGCCCCGGGGTGCGCTCTGGCCAGCACCTGCATCTCGGCGAGCAGCGGCCCGAGGTTCTCGGAGTGATCGCCTCGGCGACCGCCGCCGGAGCAGATGAAGCCACGCGGTTCGTCGACCTCGGCCTCTCGGAGCACCGGGGCCATCGCTTCCTCGACCGGGGCGCGCAGGGTAGACGGTCGCACGGCGACGCCCTCGAGCCGGTCGATCAGTGGCTCGTCCACGAAGAGCTCGTCGACGAACGGCCAGAGGTCACCCAACCCGCAGATCATCCGGGCCCGGGATTCCTCGGTACCGAGGGCCAGCCGCAGCACCCACTGGGCGGCGTGGTCGCGGTGGTAGTCGACCTCCTTGACGGCCTTCGCGGCGATCGCGGCGAGGGTCGCGTCGGTAGAGTCGGCCAACCGGCTGTAAAGCTCGAACAGATAGTTCGCGGCGATGAACTGCCGGGCGATGGTGTGCGCGAAGTCGCCGTTCGGCTGCTCGAAGAGGTGCGCGGAGCGGAACTCCGGCTCGGTGCGCCAGTAGGCCAGGTCATCCTCGGTGCGGTTCGATTCCGCCCCGGCGTAGTGCAGCAGCGACCGGGCGTGGCCGATCAGGTCGAGGGCGATGTTGCCCAGGGCGATGTCCTCCTCCAGCTCAGGGGCCCGGGCGATCCACCAGCCCAGGTGCTGGGCGAGCACGAGCGAGTCGTCGCCCAGCCAGAGCGCATATTCGGCGACGTCGTGCGAGGCGACCGACGCGCCCTCGACCAGCTCGGCGGAGAGCACGACATCGTCGACCTCGGCGTGGCCGTGGCCTTCGGTTTCGCCGTGATCGACGCCCCGATCGGGGGCGATGGCGGCATCCGTGCGGGTCTGGCTGCTCACAGGTGCTTCACCCCTTCGCTCTTGGAGTAGTAGCTCGCGTGGCGGTAGTTCTTGCCGGCGGGCGATTCGAAGAAGGCGCCCTTCGCATCCGGGTCGCTCGTGGTGATCGCCTCGGCGGGCACCACCCAGATCGAGACGCCCTCGTTGCGGCGGGTATAGAGGTCTCGGGCATTGCGCACGGCGAGGGTGGCGTCGGGGGCGTGCAGCGAACCGACGTGGGTGTGACTGATTCCGCGGCTCGAGCGCACGAAGACCTCCCAAAGGGGCCAGACCTCTTTTTCAGATGCACCGGGCGCGCTCATCAGGCGACCGCCGTCTCGGTCAGCTTCGCGGCCTGCTTGCGGGCATACGCCGCGGCGGCCTCCCGCACCCAGCGGCCGTTCTCGTGGGCGTCGCGGCGACGCTGGAGGCGCCTCGCGTTCGCCGGGCCCCGGCCCTGAAGCACCTCGTGGAATTCGGTCCAGTCGATTTCGCCCATGTCGTACGCACCCTTCTCTTCGTTCCAGCGCAGGTCGGCGTCCGGCAGCGTCACGCCGAGAACCTCGGCCTGCGGCACCAGCATGCCCACGAAGCGCTGGCGCAGTTCGTCGTTGGAGAATCGTTTGATGTTCCACTTCATCGACTGCGCCGAGTTGGGCGAGTCGTCGTCGGGCGGGCCGAACATCTGCAGGGCAGGCCAGTACCAGCGGTTCACCGAGTCCTGGGCCATCTCCCTCTGCTCATCGGTCCCATTCATCAGTTCGAGCAGGATTTCGAAGCCCTGCCGCTGGTGGAACGATTCCTCTTTACAGATGCGCACCATGGCGCGCCCGTAGGGTCCGTAGGAGGCCCGGCAGAGCGGCACCTGGTTGCAGATGGCCGCGCCGTCGACGAGCCAGCCGATCGACCCCATGTCCGCCCAGGTCGGGCTCGGGTAGTTGAAGATGGAGGAGTAGCGGGCCTTGCCGGCGATCAGGGCATCCGTCATCTCGTCGCGGGTGATTCCGAGCGTCTGCGCGGCGGAATAGAGGTAGAGGCCGTGGCCGGCCTCATCCTGCACCTTGGCGAGCAGGATGGCCTTGCGCTTGAGGCTGGGGGCCCTGGTGATCCAGTTGCCCTCCGGCTGCATCCCGATGATCTCGGAATGCGCGTGCTGGGAAATCTGGCGCACAAGGGTCTTGCGGTACGCCTCCGGCATCCAGTCGCGCGGCTCGATCCTCGAATCGGCGGCGATCAGATCGTTGAATTGCTGCTCTTCCGGCGAGATTCCGGTGGCAGCACTCGGGGCAATATCGTAGGGAACTGGCGGGGTTGTCATCATTGACTCCTGGTTTCGCGAACTTTTACCAACCGATCGTTCAGTTAGTATATGGTTTCCCTACTACCCCCACAACCATGTGTTGCGGCCAGCGGAACTCAATGAGGAGAACCACATGACGGATGCTTCACCGCCCTCCAACGGCGCCATGATGCAGAACGACCGGGCATCGGCAGCACTCGGCATGGTCGTTCGCGGGGTGGAACCGGGCCGCGCGGTGGTCTCGATGCTCCTCCGGGACGACATGATGAACGGGTTCGACGTGACCCACGGCGGCATCGTCTTCGCCCTGGCCGACACCGCGTTCGCGATCGCCTGCAACGACGACCACCACGTCACTCTGGCGTCGGGCGCCGACATCACCTTCCTCAAGCCGACGGCCGTCGGGCAGACGCTCACCGCCACGGCGGTGCTGCGCACCAAGAGCGGACGCTCCGGCCTCTACGACGTGCGCGTCACCAACGACCACAACGTGCCGGTCGCGGAGTTCCGCGGCCGGAGTCGAACCACGAACCTTCCCCTTCCCGGCACCGTCGCACCCACGCTCTAATTCGCAATCCACCAGGAGGCCCCATGTCAACGATGACCAAGACCCGTCTGCACGCCCCCGCCCTCGACGAGCTCGATCCCGAGGAGCGCATGTCGCGTGACGAGATCCAGGCCCTGCAGTTGCGACGCCTGCAGAAGACCGTTCGTCTCGCCTACGCAAACGTGCCCCTCTATACGCGCAAGTTCGACGCCGCGGGCGTGCATCCCGACGACATCCGCACCCTCGACGATGTCAACCTGCTGCCGTTCACGACCAAGGACGACCTGCGGGTCTCCTACCCGTTCGGCATGTTCGCGGTGCCGATGGACCAGGTCGCGCGCATCCACACCTCCTCCGGCACCACCGGCCTGCCCACCGTGGTCGGCTACACCAAGAACGACCTCGCCGTCTGGGCGAATCTCGTCGCGCGCAGCCTCCGCGCCTCCGGGGTGCGGCCGGGCATGCGGGTGCACAACGCCTACGGCTACGGCCTGTTCACCGGCGGGCTCGGCGCGCACGCGGGCATCGAGGCCCTCGGCGCCACCGCCATCCCGATGTCCGGCGGCCAGACCAACAAGCAGGTCAAGATGATCCAGGACTTCGAGCCCGACGTGATCATGTCCACGCCCAGCTACCTCCTCACGATCACGGATGCCATGGTCGCGGCCGGCATGGACCCTCGCGGCTCGAGCCTCAAGGCCGGCGTGCTCGGCGCGGAGCCGTGGACCAACCAGATGCGCCTCGAGCTCGAGGACCGGCTGGACTTCGACGCCCTGGACATCTATGGGCTGAGCGAGGTGATGGGTCCGGGCGTCGGCAACGAGTGCATCGAGACGAAGGACGGACCGCACCTCTGGGAGGACAGCTTCCTGCCCGAGGTCATCGACGGCGACACCGGCCTGGTGCTCCCGGACGGAACCCAGGGCGAACTCGTGTTCACCTCCCTGACGAAGGAGGCGTTCCCGGTCATCCGTTACCGCACCCGCGACCTCACCCGTCTGCTGCCCGGCTCGGCCCGGCCCGGCATGCGCCGGATGGAGAAGATCACCGGCCGCAACGACGACATGATCATCCTGCGCGGAGTGAACCTGTTCCCGACCCAGATCGAGGAGATCGTGCTCGGCATCCCGAACCTGTCGCCGCACTTCGTGATCGAGCTGACCCGGCCGCAGCGGATGGACGAGCTGACCGTGCGGATCGAACGGCACGAGCACGCCAGCGACGCGGCATCCGACATCGCCAGCGCCCTGCTGATCCACCGGATCAAAGACCTGATCGGCTCGAGCGTGAGCGTGTTGATCGTCGAACCGGGCACGCTTGAGCGCAGCACCGGCAAGCACAAGCGTGTCTACGACCTGCGGTAACGAATCTCGCGGCGGCAGTGAGTCCGGCTCATGAGAGACTTCTCCCTAATGTCAGAAAACGCTCTCACCCGGCGGGGTCGCCCCGGATACGATCAGCGCGCCATCCTCGAGGTAGCGGTGGCCGCGTTCATCGAGTTCGGCTACGACGCCACCTCGATGGGCGTGCTCGCGACCAGGCTTTCCCTGTCCAAATCGGCGATCTACCATCACTTCGCCTCGAAGGATGAGCTGCTCGAACTCGCCCTGGCCGAGGCCCTCGACGGGCTCGAGGGCGTGCTCGCCGACGAGAAGAACACGGTCGGGCCGGCGATCGACCGCCTCGCCCGGGTGCTGCGCGGGGCGGTGCACGTGCTCACCGACCGGTTGCCCTATGTGACCCTGCTCCTGCGGGTGCGCGGCAACACCGAGGTGGAGCGTTCGGCACTGTCCCGTCGCCGGGCCTTCGACCGGGCCGTGACCGCCCTCGTCACCGAGGCGCGCGACGAGGGTTTCCTGCGCGCGGACATCGACCCCCGCGTCGTCACCCGGCTGCTCTTCGGCATGGTCAACTCGATCGTCGAGTGGTACCGACCTGAGGGTCCCGAAGACGCCGCGCAGCTCGCCGACGACGTGATGGCGGTCGCGCTCGACGGCCTCCGCGTCACCCCGCTCGCGTCCCCGCCCCTCCCCGCCCCCACCCTCCCCGCCCCCACCCTCCCCGCCCCCACCCAGGGCTGAGTTGCGGACAAAACACCCTCCCGCGCGTCGCGAGGGTGTTTTTCCCGGGTCTCGACAAGCTCGACCACCGTGACAAGCTCGACCACCGTCCCAAGGGAAAGAGAATCGTGAACGACAACTGGAAGATCACCCTCGGCGAGCTGGACCTGAAGATGGGCGTCACCATCGTCGAGCAGTCCGCCGAACGTGTGGTGGCGACGATGCCGGTGGAGGGCAACCGGCAGTCGTTCGGACTGCTGCACGGCGGGGCGTCCGTCGCCTTCGCCGAGGCACTCGGCTCGTGGGCTGCCGTGATCCACGCCGGGCCCGGCCGGAGCGCCGTCGGCCTCGACATCAACGCGACCCACCACCTCTCGGCGAAGTCCGGGATCGTGACCGGGGTCGCCACGGCCATCCGACTCGGCCGCACGATCGCCTCGCACGAGATCGTGGTCAGCGACGACCAGGGCCGCAGGCTCTGCACCGCCCGAATCACGAACCTGATCATCGACGCCCCCGCCGCGAAGCCGACCGAATCGACACCGCCGTCCCCCTGACCGTCCTGACCGGCGATTCCCGACCGGCGATTCCTGACCGGCGATTCCTGACCGGCGATTCCCGACCGGCGATTCCCGACCGGCGATTCCCGACCGGCGATTCCTGACCGGCGATTCCTGACCGGCACGGCGCGGGAACGCCGAAGGGGCATCCACCGTGACGGTGGATGCCCCTTCGGGACTTCGGCTTACTGCCTTGCTTAGCTGTCCGCGAGCTCGCGAACCGCGGCGTCGCCGGGGGCCGCCGTGGTGAAGCTGGCGTCGATCTCGGCACGGCCCAGCAGCTCGTCCATGCGACGACGACGCTGCTTGGGGATGAGCGTGACGACGGTACCGGACTTGCCGGCGCGGCCGGTACGACCGGAGCGGTGCAGGTAGGTCTTGTACTCGTCGGGAGCGTCGGCCTGGATGACCAGGTCGATGTCATCCACGTGGATGCCGCGAGCCGCGACATCCGTTGCCACCAGCACGTTGACGCGACCGCTGGTCAGCATCTGCAGGTTGCGGGTACGGCGGGCCTGGTTCAGGTCGCCGTGCAGGCTGGTCGCCTTCACTCCGGCATCTTCGAGCTGGTCGGCGAGCTGCTCGGCGTAGGCACGGGTGCGGCTGAAGATCAGCGTCTTGCCCTGGCGGTCGACGAGCTGGCCGATGATGGCGCTCTTGTCGCGGTGCTCGATCATGAGCACGCGGTGGTCGATCGTGGAGGAGGCCTGGTCTTCGCCGGCGACCTCGTGCACGGCCGGGTTGGTCAGGAACTCCTTGACCAGCTGGGCGACGCCCTTGTCGAGCGTGGCCGAGAAGAGCAGCTTCTGGCCGCCCTGCTTGGTCTGACGCAGGATGCGCTGCACCGGCTCGAGGAAGCCCAGGTCGCACATGTAGTCGGCCTCGTCGAGCACGGTGACGACGACCTCGGACAGGTCGAGACGACCCTGTTCGATGAGGTCTTCGATGCGGCCGGCGGTGCCGATGATGATGTCCACGCCGCGCTGGAGGGCGCTGACCTGGCGGTACTGCGGAACGCCGCCGTAGATCTGGGTGGTGAAGAGGCCGACGCTGCGGGCGATGGGCTGGATGGTGCGGTCGATCTGCAGGGCCAGCTCGCGGGTCGGGGCCAGGATGAGCGCGCGGGGCTTGCGGGCCATCTTGCGGTCCTTGGCGCCATTGTTCTCCAGCAGCTTCTCCACGAGGGGAGCACCGAACGCGATGGTCTTGCCGGAACCGGTCTTGCCGCGGCCGAGCACGTCACGGCCGGCGAGCACATCGGGGATGGTCGCGGCCTGGATCGGGAACGGGGTCGCCGCACCGAGGGTCGCGAGCTCACGGACGATGTTCTCGCCGAGGCCCAGGTCGGCGAAGGTCACGCCCACGACTTCAGCAGCCGTGGTCGAGATGGCTTCGAGGCGCTCGAGAACGACGTCGTCACCGGCGGCGAAGTGTGCCTTGGTGTCGCGGCTCGGGTAGAAGTTGCTGGAGTGGCCGCCGTCGTCGTGAGAACGGTTCGGACGGTCGGAGTGCGAACGCTCCGGACGGTCACCGTAGGACGGACGCTCGGTGCGAGCCGGACGGTCGTTGTTGTAGGCCGGACGGTCCGTGCGCGGGGCGCGGTCACCGTAAGAGGGACGCTCGGTGCGAGCCGGACGGTCACCGTAGGACGGACGGTCATTGTTGTACGCGGGGCGATCCGTGCGCGGGGCGCGGTCACCGTAGGACGGGCGGTCCGTGCGCGGGGCGCGGTCACCGTAGGCCGGACGGTCCGTGCGCGGGGCGCGGTCGCCGTAAGCCGGACGATCCGTGCGCGGGCGGTCGTTGTTGTACGCCGGGCGATCCGTGCGCGGGGCGCGGTCGCCGTAGGCCGGACGATCCGTGCGTGCCGGACGGTCACCGTAGGACGGACGGTCGTTGTTGTACGCCGGACGGTCTGTGCGGGGACGGTCGTTGTTGTACGCCGGACGGTCTGTGCGGGGACGGTCGTTGTTGTACGACGGACGGTCGTTGCGCGGGGCGCGGTCACCGTAGGCCGGACGCTCGGTGTTGCTGTGCGTCGGACGGTCGTTGCGCGGCGCGCCGTTGTAAGACGGTCGGTCGTTGTTGTACGCCGGACGCTCGTTGCGCGGACGGTCGTTGTTGTACGCGGGGCGGTCGCCACGGTTCGGGCGGTCGCCGTAGGCGGGACGCTCGGAGCGCTGGCCGTTGGCCGGGCGGTCGTTGCCGTACGCCGGACGAGAGTTGCCGTAGGCCGGGCGATCGTTGGTGGGACGGCCGGCGGCGCGGTCGGCACGCTCTCCGGCATTCCAGCGAGCCTTCTTCGGCGCCGCGACGTCGTCGTGGTGGCCGCGGTGTCCGGGGCTCTTGCTGCCCTGGTTGCTGCCGCCGCGCGACGGACCGCTCTTGGCGGAGTACTTCGGGTCGTAGTTCTTATTTGAACGGCCGACGGCCGGATTCTTGCTATTAGGCATAGAAAAGTTCCTGGGTTGTGTTGAGTACATGGCAGAACGACGACGCACATGCGCGACGCAACCTGAGAACCCGGGCAGTCTATGGCCGGGGCCGTTCACATACAGTGATTTTTCACCAGCGGATTACTGGGAAACCGGCCCATCCTGACTTACAAACCCATCCGCGCACACGTGAAAATTGCGCGGTGTCAAGAGCCGACTTACCTACGTTACCCGATCGATGCCGTAAAGTCACGGGATACTTTCTGCGTCTAGTCTGTCTTCATGCTGACGCCCACCCCGAGCGAGTCGCCCCGACGGCCCCGGATCGCCGCCCTGCTGCGCCGCGGCACGGGTGCACGAATGAGCAGGCGGGCACCACGATGACCAGGCTGAGCTCCCGCCACGCCCGCACCGCCGTCTCGTGGCTGGGCACGAGCGCCACCAGCCCCCGGCTCGTCCAGGCGGTGAAGGCCGCTATCGCCGTGGCCATCGCCTGGTCGGTGGCGCCATTCCTGCCCGGCGTCGCCGACGACTACCCCTATTACGCACCCCTCGGCGCACTGGTGAGCATGTACCCGACGCTGATGAGCTCGGTGAAGAACTCTCTCCAAACCCTCGGCGGCCTGGCCGTCGGAATCCTCCTCGCGGCCGCCGTGCTCATCTTCAGCGAGCCCAACGTGTTGACTCTCTCGCTCGCGGTCGGCGCCGGCGCGGTGATCGCGGCCACCGGCTGGTTCGGCGCGAACCGGGAGTACATTCCGGTGACCGCCCTGTTCGTGCTGATCATCGGCGGCCCGAACGCGGACGGCTACTCCATCGGCTACCTGGAGCAGATGAGCCTCGGAATCGTGATCGGTCTTGCGGTCAACTTGGTGGTACTGCCTCCCCTGGCCTTCGACGCGGTCGGCGTGCAGCTGGCGCGGTTCCGGACGACCCTGGCCGACCATCTCGACGAGATTTCGGTGGCGTTGAAGGAAACCTGGCCGCCCGAACAGGAGGACTGGGCCACGCGCAACCTCGCGCTCGTGGAGCTCGGGCGACAGGTCAGATTCGCGCTGCTCCACGCCGACGACAGCCGCAAGGGCAACCCGCGGGCCCGGTTCAATCGACGCAACCTGTCGTCGGACTACGAGGACCTGTCCGCGTTCGAGACCGTCACCTTCCATGTGCGCGACCTCACGGATGTCCTGGCCGGCGCGGTCTGGGGTACCCCCCTTCCCCTTGAGCTGCGCCCAGAGCTCCGGCCCGCCGTCGCTGCGACCCTGGCCGCAGTGGCCACGGCACTGAAGGAATGGGACTCCGAGACGCCCGATCCGGCAGCTCTCCTCGCAGCCGATGCCAGCGTCGAGGAGCTCATGGCCGAACTCGACCAACGCAGGAACACGGCCCCGATCACCTCAATGGCGGTGGCTTCATCCGTCGCCATGGACGTCAAACGCATCCTCGCCGCGCTCCGGCCCCGCCTCGAAGGCCCGGAGGAGCGGACCGATGCGGCGCCGGAACCGCCGGTGCGGCATCCGACCAGATCCTGATCACCACCGGTGAGGCCGCGGTGACGCCGGTGGGCCGCGCCGACGCCCGAAGCGGATTCGTCGCGGGGCGCAGGACGATCTATTCTCAGGGCATACCCCCCGCGCTTCGGAGCACACGTGATCACCCGACTTCCCCACCCACGATTCGGTACTCGGCGCGCCCGCCTGGTGTCAGTCCTGACCGTGTTCGCGATCGTTCTCGTCGGCGCCGCCGGCCTGGCCGGGCTGCATTCGGGCAAGGCCGTCCCCGACTCGACCATCGCCGCGGCGCCCGGCGGTGCGGTGGGGGCCGTGAGCGCACCGATCGTCGGCATCCGCACGTTCACCGCGCCGGCCGACGTGACGGTCACGCCAGACGTCGTCTACACGACCTCGGCCGACGGCACCCCGCTCGCCCTCGATGTGTGCTCGCCCGCCGGTTCGACCCCCGGCACCCCGGCGGCCGCGCTGCTGCCGGCGGTCGTGTCGGTGCACGGCGGAAGTTGGACGCGCGGCGACAAGGCCAACGACGACTGGCGCGGGGTCTGCGAATGGCTCGCTTCCGAGGGGTTCGTCGCCTATTCGGTCGACTACCGCCTTGCCCCGGCCTCGGTGTTCCCGGCCGCGATCGACGACCTCGCCACGGCGGTGGAATGGATCCGGCAGCCCGGCAATGCGGCACGGTTCGGCATCGACCCGGCCCGGATCGGCGCCTTCGGCGGGTCGGCCGGGGGCAACCTCGCCCTGTTGCTCGGCACCCGCGGCTCCGGCCCCCTGGCCGAGGGATCTCGCGTCGCCGCCGTGGCCGAACTCTCCGGCCCGACCGATCTCACCGGTCCCGGCCTCGCAGCCGACGGGGCCTCGCAGCGCCTGCAGGACCTCGTGCTCCGCTACCTCGGCTGCACGTCGCTGGCCGACTGTCCCCAGGCGGTCACCGCCTCGCCGACCCGGCATCTCGACCGCACCGACCCACCCGTCTTCATCGGCCAGTCCGAGAAGGAATTCATCCCGCTGGCCCAGGCCAGTCGGCTCGCCGCGAACCTCGACCGGCTCGGCATCGAGCACGAGCTCGTCGCCGTGCCCGGCTCGGTGCACTCGATCGGCATCCTCGACGCGGCCATGCGGGTGCGGGTCGCCGCGTTCCTGCACGAGACCCTCGGCCACTAGCGACTCTGCGCCGCCCCGTCGCCTCGGTCGCGCCGCCCGTGCTCCTCGCGCAGCCCACGCTCCACGCGCCGAGCGACACTCGCGGCACGCCTTGACTCTCGCGGCACGCGGTCTACCGCGTGCCCGCTTCCCGAGCGCGCGCCGCGAGCGGCGCATCGCGAGCGAGACGGCGGGGCGAGAGGGCGGAGCGCGGGGCGCGGGGCGCGGGGCGCGGACGGGCGGGTCAGGCGAACGGGCGACCCCGGATGCGCCGGGAGAGCTCCGCGGCCGTGCCGGCCAGTTCGGCGGCGAGGGTTGGCCACTCCGCCGGGGCGATGCGTTCCCGGGGAAAGGTGACGGCGATGCCCGCGGCCGGCCAGCCGGCGTGGTCCCGCACGGCGACGGCCACGGATGCCATCCCCGCCGTGATCTCACCGTCCTCCTGGGCGAACCCGTCGTTTCGCACCCGGTCGAGCAGTCTCCGCAACTCGCCCGAGGTGCTCGGCCCCTGCCCATCCCTGGCCTCGAAGGCCGCCGCGTTGGGGTACAGGGCCCGCAGCTGCGCGGGCGGCAGCGCGGCGAGCAGGGCGCGCCCGCTCGCGGTGAGGTGACTCGGCAGGCGCACACCGACATCCGTCACCAGCGACGGCCGGCGGGGCGCTCGTTCCTCGATCAGGTAGATCACGTCACGGCCATGCAGCACGACGAGGTGCGCGCTCTCGCCGATCCGGTCGACGAGGGCCGCGATCAACGGACGGCCGAGGCGGGAGAGCGGCTGCTGCCTCGAGAAGCCCGAGCTCAGCTCGAAGGCGGCAACGCCCAGCCCGTAGCGACGCTCCTCGGGAAAGTGCAGCACGTAGCCCTGGTCAGCGAGCACGGCCAGGAGGTCGTACACGGTCGACCGTGGCAGGCCAAGTGCGGCGGCGATCGCCGCGGCTGGCACCGGCCCGCGCTGCCCGGCCAGGTGGGACAGGACACGCAGAGTGGCCTCCGCCGCTGGAACCTTCGACTCGGCCATTCGACGTCCCCCTCCATTCACCGCGAACCCATTCCCCGCGACGCTGCTCACCCCGACGCCACTCACCGCCAACCCATTCCCGCGAAGCCGAGCACCGCGCCGCCTTCTCCGCGAAACTCAACCGCGGTCCGGCAAACACGACCGGCAGCCATCGTAAGTGTCCGGGATACCGGACAGCGGCCAGTCTAAACGAATGGTGCGAACGCTCGGGCTGGTGTCCAATCGGAGTATGACCATCAGCCCCGCAGCAGCCAGCCCCGCAGCAGCCAGCCCCGAAACCGCCCCGGCAGCCCCGGTAGCCTCGGTCGCCACCGTCACCGTCGGCGCGGGACCGGTGTCCTTCGCCGATCTCATCGCGGTGGCCCGGCAGGATGCCCCGATCTCGCTCGACCCGTCCGCGATCGACGGCGCCGCCGCCACCCGGCAGATCATCGATGGCCTGGCCAGTGACGTCAATCCGCATTACGGCATCTCCACCGGATTCGGCGCCCTGGCCACGACCTTCATCACGAGCGACCGCCGCGCCCAACTGCAGGCGAGCCTCGTGCGCTCGCACGCCGCCGGCAGTGGCCCCGAGGTGGAGCGCGAGGTGGTGCGCGCGCTGATGCTGCTGCGCCTGTCGACCCTGATGACCGGCCGAACGGGCGTTCGCCCGGTCACCGCGGAAACCTACGCCGCCGTGCTCAACGCCGGCATCACCCCCGTGGTGCACGAATACGGCTCGCTCGGCTGCTCCGGCGACCTTGCCCCGCTCGCCCACTGCGCCCTCGCGGTGATGGGCGAGGGCCGGGTGCGCGACGCGTCCGGCACCCCGATGAGCGGCGCCGCCGCCCTCGCCGCGGCCGGCATCACGCCCGTCGTGCTCGCCGAGAAGGAGGGCCTCGCCCTGATCAACGGCACCGACGGCATGCTCGGCATGCTCGTGCTGGCCCTCGACGACCTGGCCCGCCTACTCACGACCGCAGACATCGCGGCCGCGATGAGCGTCGAGGCCCTCCTCGGCACGGATGCGACCTTCGCCGCCGATCTCCAGGCCCTCCGCCCCCAGCTGGGCCAGGCCGCGAGCGCCGGCAACCTCCGCACCCTGCTAACGGGCTCACCCCTGCTCGCCAGCCACGCCGGACCGGAGGACCCGACCGTGCAGGACGCCTATTCGCTGCGCTGCTCCCCTCAGGTGCACGGCGCCGCCCGCGACACGGCCGACCACGCCGCGCTCATCGCGGGTCGCGAGCTGGCCAGCGCGGTCGACAACCCCGTCGTCACTCTCGACGGCCGGGTGCAGTCCAACGGCAACTTCCACGGCGCCCCCGTCGGCTACGTGCTCGACTTCCTCGCGATCGCCGCCGCCGATGTCGCGAGCATGAGTGAACGGCGCACCGACCGCCACCTCGACGCGAACCGCAACAAGGGCCTGCCGCCGTTCCTGGCGCACGAGGTCGGGGTCGACTCCGGGCTGATGATCGCGCAGTACACCGCGGCCGGGATCGTGTCGACGCTCAAGCGGCTGGCGGTGCCGGCATCCGTCGACTCGATCCCGTCGTCGGCGATGCAGGAGGACCACGTGTCGATGGGCTGGGCCGCCGCCCGCAAGCTGCGCCAATCCATCGCCGGACTCGAGCAGGTGCTCGCGATCGAGATCATGACCGCCGCCCGCTCGCTCGACCTGCGCGCCCCGGTGCAGCCGGGCGCGGCGACCGGCGCCGTGCGCGACCTTGTGCGCACCGTGGCCGAGGGCCCCGGTCACGACCGGTTCCTCTCCCCCGAGATCGAGGCGGTCGTCGGGCTCGTCGCATCGGGTGCGGTGACGGATGCCGCGACCGCCATCGCCGGTCCGCTCAGCTGAAACCGATGGCGGGGCGGGCGTGGCCAGGCCCCCGAAGGCCTGACCACGCTCTATCGGGGCCGCCCCGGTTCACCCACTCGTGGCAACGGCGAGAATTGCCGCCGTGCCGCGCCGGACGACGCCGCCCGTCTCCGGCCCGCCGCCAAGCCCAGTGAACACACCGGCCGGACTCTTCTTCGTGGCGGTGAATCAGTCAGCGTTGCCGGGACCCGACCCGGCGTCGAGACTGCACGAGCGCGACGACCCTTGCCCTCGATCGGATTCATGACTCACCTTCCTCGTGTCGGCGACTGGAGAATGCCAGCCTGCGGTGGGGGCCTTGGGAAAAACTTGCACCGCCCGGACCGGCATTCGACCCTGAACCGGCCGGTTTCGCGACCCCGAAAATTGGGGGGACCCCGACCCCCCACCTGAGGCTTACTCGCGGGCGACGCAGGCGCCAGGATGAGAGCCGATCCGCAATTGGAGGCCGTCATGGATTCACCCCATGGCTCATCCGGGCCAACACTGGAAGCAGTTCCCACGCGCATCACCATTCAGATTCTCGGCAGCCTGCGGGTGAGCCGGGGCGGAGTCGTGCTGGGCGCCAACCACCTGGGCGGGCCCAAGCCGAGGCAGATCCTCGAAATCCTCCTCCTCCAGCTGGGAACCCCCATCTCGAAGGAGCGGATGATCGATCTGCTCTGGGACGGCAACCCGCCCGCCGAGGCGCAGCCCACCCTGGAGAGCTACATCTGTGTGCTCCGACGGCACCTGCAGCCGGGCGCGGGCAAGACCGGCCCGCTGCAGACCGTGAACGGCGGCTATGTGCTGGAGAAGGATCTTGTCGATCTCGACCTGGACCGGTTCGACACCCTGCTCCGACTGGCGCAGCAGGCCGGCGCGGTGGATGCCCTACCGATGCTGCGCGAGGCCCTCGAGCTGGCCACCGACCCTCTGCTCGGCGGCGAGCTGCTGCCGGCCTGGGCGGCGGACGCACGAGCCTTCCACGCCGCTCGGGTCGTCGAAGCCAGGATCCTGGCGGCCGAAACCGCCACCGCTGCCTTCCGGCCGACCGAGGCGGTGGAGTGGGCCGGCCTCGCCACGGCGGGCGACCCGCTGAACGAGCGGGCCTGGATCGTCCTGGTCCTGGCGCTGGAACTGGCGGGTCGACCGACCGAGGGCCTCGCCGCGTTCGACCGGTGTCGGCGGGTGCTCAGCAGGGAGCTCGGCTGTGCGCCCGGCGCGGAGCTCCGGCAGGCCCAGCTCAGGATGCTGCAGGCCACCGCGGATGGCGAGCTCTGCGACCTGCTCTCGGCCCTGCTCCTGCTGCACGACCGGGTGCGCGCGGCCGGAGCGTCGCCTTCCGCGCCCGACGCTGACGCACTCGCGGAGTCCGCGGCGACCCTGACTTCCGAGTCGATCAGGGAGGCCGGCCTGGTGATCGGCGACTTCCTTCGCCGCGCCGTCGTGGCGGCCTGACATGTCATCGAGGGAGGCCGAAGCCGCCCGGCCAGGCGTCGGCATCCGGATGCTTGTGCCCCCTGTCCGCACGTGGAATGATGGCCGGACGTTGACCCGTTCGATCTGGCCTTCCATTACCCGAACATGGATTGCATAGGCATATGAGCTCATCACGCAGCGTTCGATCGACCAGTCGCCCCGGGCATACGAAACCGGCCGGCCGACTGGCCCTCCCGCTTGCGTCGATCGTGATCGTCGCGCTCGCAATCGTGGGCGTCCCCACGTCGGCACGGGCCGACGACGCGCAACCCGTGGTCGTCGCGGCGCCGGCCGTGGCCCCTGTGCCCGAGTCCGCGACCCTGTCGGAACCTGCGCCTGCGCCTGCGCCTGCGGAAGCTGCGCCGGGCAAGCCTCCCGTAGAATCCGCGAGCGTGACGCCTGAACCTGCGGCGGCGCCGGAGCCCGATCAGCCGGCCCCTATCCCCGCACCGCCGGAGCCCGTTGCCGCGGACACGCCCGCGCCGGCGCCCTCCCCCACACCGACGCCTGCGACGACGGCCGCTGCCGTCCCCGCCTCGGACCTGACTCCTGCTCCTGCTCCTGCTCCTGTTCCTGTTCCTGTTCCTGTTCCTGTTCCTGTTCCAGCACCGACGGTCACCCCGAAGCCGGCTGTCGCACCGACACCCGCGGCCATACCGACTTCGACTCCCTCGCCCGCGCCCACGGCCTCGCCCGTGCCCACGGCGACACCGACACCGACTTCCACCCCGGCTCCCACGCCCGCTCCGTCACCGACATNNATCCACTCCGACACCCCTGCCCACGGCCACGGCCACTCCCACTCCGACTCCCACTCCCACTCCCACACCGCAGAAAGTCGTGCCTCCCCCCGTGACGCCGGCGCCGGCCCAGTCCTTCGTCCCCGCGAACTCGGCGGCCGCGATCAGGGCCGCCGCCACGGCGGCAGCGGCTCAGCGGGCCGCGGCCGAACGAGCCTCGGCCGCAGCGTTCGCGGCCGCGGCGCGTCACGCGGCCGCCGTTCTCGGCGCCCAGTCCCGCCTCGGCGCCGCACAAACCGCCCTGGGCAGGGCGAATCTCGCCTACGCCTCGGCCAAGGCCGACTACGAAGCAGCCCGGAGTCGGGCCGACCTCGTGCGCGCCCTGAGAGACAAGGCCGGCACGACGGCCGACGCCTCCCGCCGCGCACTCGCCATGCTCGTGCGCGGACTGGTTCAGCAATCCGGTACGGCAACGGTCGACGTATTGTTCGACGACAACGCCGGGAACGATCTGCTGTTCCAGCTCGGAACCCTGGACAGCCTGTCCAGGCTCACCTCGAACCTCGACGAGGTGCGCGATCGGGTGGCCGCCGACACAAAACGGGAACAGGCGCTCGAGGCGCAGGATGTCGCGGCGCAGAAGGTGGTCACCCAGGTCCCCGTGGCCGAGACCATCGCAGCGGTCGCGGCCGCGCAGGCCGACGTCAACGCGGCATCCGCCGCCCTGGCCACCCTGGTCGCATCCCCGCCGGCCCCGGCCGCGCCAGCCGCCACCTCGGTCCGTCAGCTTCCGGCCATCGTCACGGCGGACAACGGGCGACTGAGCGCTCAAGGCTGGGCCAGACCGGCCGTCGGGCGCATCACCGACCCGTTCGGGCCGCGACTCGTGCACCCGGTGGCCGGCGTCGGCGACTTCCACCGGGGCACAGACCTCGGAGCCGGTTGTGACGCGGCCGTCTACGCCGCGGCGGACGGCGTCGTCGAGGCCGCCGACGGGCTGGGCAGCTACGGCAACTGGATCCTGCTCAACCATGGCGACGGAATCGAGACCGGCTACGCGCACATCGCCGACGGGGAGACCCTGGTCACGGTGGGCGAAACCGTCGTCGCCGGCCAGGTGATCGCCGGCGTCGGCAGCACCGGCGCATCCACCGGCTGCCACCTGCACTTCGAGGTCAGGATCGACGGGAACGCCGTCGACGCCGTGCCCTTCATGGCCCAGCGCGGCGTCACCCTGGGCAACTGACCGATCGACGCCGGTCTGGCGGGCTGGCGGCGGGCTACTGCGCGGTGATCACCAGGGCGACCGACTCGTCCGCCGATCCCCGCAGCCGCTTGGCGGCACGGATGGCACGGATGGCACGGTACTTCAGCCCGTACTTGCCCAGCAGCGCCTCGTCGAGCACGGCGAGGGTGTCCGCATCCGTGTTCACCAGCGCCTGGGCGGTGACCGTCGCCGCCCCCGGCGTAACAACCCCGCGCGCGGAGCAGGGAGTGAGTTCGATCCGCGGGGTGTGCCGCAGGCGCTTGACCTTGCCGCTGGTGCCGCCGGTCGTGACGAGCAGCCTGCCCCCATCGGCGGCGATCCAGACCGGGGTGTTCACCGCATCGCCGGACTTGCGGAACGTTGTCAGGAGCACGAATTGCTCGGCACCGAGAGCGAGCAGCGCAGTTGTCATGCTCGATTATCCCGTGCGAACCAGTGGACGATCCGCCAGGCCGTCACCGGTGGTGGCAACCCGAAGGTTTCAACCACGCCGACTATTGCCATTCAGCGACATCTGTATTTTACTGGATGACATAGAGCGAAAGGAGGAGCCGTATGGCCGAGCCGTCCACCCGCACCGTGGAGCGCGCCCTCGACCTGCTCGCCGTCATCTGCGACGCCGACGGGCTCACGCTCTCCGAGAGTTCCCGCGCCGTCGACCTCTCACCGAGTACCGCACTGCGCCTGCTGCGCACCCTCGAAACCCGGGGCTTCGTGCGCAGGAGCGATGACGGCGCCTACCTGCCCGGCAGCCGCATCATCCAGCTCGGGGCTCAGTCGCTCAGCAGCGAGTCGCTGGTTCTCCTCTGCCGCCCGGTCATGGACCAACTGGTGTCCGAGACCGGCGAGTCCGTCTACCTGAGCGTGGCCGGCCACGACCGATCCGCCCTTTACATCGCCATCGCCCCCGGCACCCACTCCGTGCGCCACGCGAATTGGGTGGGCCGCACCGTGCCGCTCGACGGTTCCGCCGTGGGTCAGGTTCTCGCCGGCCAGACCCCCGATGCCGGCTATGTCGTGGTCGAACGGGGTGTCGAGACGGATGTCACGGCCCTCGCCGCTCCGATCCGATCCGAGGCGAACGTCGTCGCGGCCCTGAGCCTGGTCATCCCGAGCTATCGGGTGACTCCCGCCGACATCCGTCGCTTCGGTCCCCTGCTGGCGCGGGCGGCGGAAGCGGTGTCGGCGGGGCTCAGCCGCGCCGAACGCATCACGACCACGTCCTGACACCCCCGAAACCTCAAGGAGACATCGATGTCCGAGTCACGCCCCGTCCGCGCAGCGCGCGGCACCACCCTCACCGCGAAGAGCTGGCAGACCGAGGGGCCGCTTCGGATGCTGATGAACAACCTCGACCCCGAGGTCGCCGAGCACCCGGAGAACCTCGTCGTGTACGGCGGGACCGGGAAGGCAGCCCGCAACTGGGAGGCCTACGACGCGATCGTGCGCACGCTCACCACGCTGGAGAAGGACGAGACTCTGCTGGTGCAGTCCGGCAAGCCGGTGGGCGTGTTCCGCACCAACGAGTGGGCGCCGCGAGTGCTCATCGCCAACTCGAACCTCGTCGGCGACTGGGCCACCTGGCCCGAGTTCCGCAGGCTCGAGGCGCTCGGCCTGACCATGTACGGCCAGATGACCGCCGGCTCCTGGATCTACATCGGCACCCAGGGCATCCTGCAGGGCACCTACGAAACCTTCGCCGCAGTCGCGGCTAAGAGGTTCGGCGGCACCCTGGCCGGCACGCTCACGCTCACCGGCGGGGCCGGCGGCATGGGTGGCGCGCAGCCGCTCGCCGTCACCATGAACGACGGCGTCGTGCTGATCGTCGACGTGGATGAGACCCGGCTGCAGCGCCGGGTCGACCACGGCTACCTCGACGAGCTCACCACCGACCTCGACGAGGCCATCGAACGCGTCCTCGCGGCGAAGACGGAGCGGCGCGCGCTCTCGGTGGGGCTCGTCGGCAACGCCGCCACCGTGTTCGCCGAGCTGCTGGCCCGGAAGGTGCCGATCGACATCGTCACCGACCAGACCAGCGCGCACGACCCGCTCGCCTACCTGCCGGAGGGCGTCACCGTGGAGGAGTGGCACGCCTACGCGGCCGCCGAGCCGGAGGAGTTCGCCGTGCGGGCGCGGGCGGCGATGGCCAAGCAGGTCAAGGCCATGGTCGAGTTCCAGGATGCCGGGGCCGAGGTCTTCGACTACGGCAACTCGATCCGCGCCGAGGCCGAACTGGGCGGCTACGAGCGGGCGTTCGAGTTTCCCGGCTTCGTGCCCGCCTACATCCGTCCGCTCTTCGCCGAAGGCAAGGGTCCGTTCCGCTGGGTCGCGCTCTCCGGCGACCCGGCAGACATCGCCGCCACAGACAAGGCCATCGTCGAGCTGTTCCCCGAAGACGACCACCTGCGCCGATGGATCACCAAAGCCCAGGACCTGGTGCACTTCGAAGGTCTGCCGGCCCGGATCTGCTGGCTCGGCTACAAGGAGCGCCACCTGGCCGGGCTGAAGTTCAACGAGATGGTCGCCTCGGGCGAGCTCTCGGCCCCGATCGTGATCGGCCGCGACCACCTCGACTCCGGCTCGGTCGCCTCGCCCTACCGGGAGACCGAGGACATGAAAGACGGGTCCGATGCGATCGCCGACTGGCCGCTCCTGAACGCACTGCTGAACACCGCATCGGGCGCCACCTGGGTGTCGATCCACCACGGCGGCGGTGTGGGCATCGGCCGCAGCATCCACGCGGGCCAGGTGATCGTCGCCGACGGCACCCCCCTGGCCGCGGAGAAGATCGAGCGCGTTCTCACGAACGACCCCGGCACCGGTGTGATGCGTCACGTCGACGCCGGCTACGAGCGGGCCGAAGAGGTGGCGCGGGAGCGCGGCCTGCGCGTGCCGATGTGGGAGTCGGAGTGACCGAACTCCTCGCCCACGGGATGCTGGCCGGGCTCGACGAGATTGCGGGCACCGGCCGGGACGCGCACCGTGGCGGCTATTCCCGGCACGTCTGGCAGGGCGCCGACCTCGAACTGCGCGCCTGGTTCATCGAACGCGCCGAGCGCCTCGGGCTCGCGGTTGAGACCGACCGCAACGGCAACATCTGGGCCTGGTGGGGCGAACCCGGCCCGGATGCCGTCGTTACCGGCAGCCACCTCGACTCGGTGCCCGGCGGCGGCGCCTTCGACGGCCCGCTCGGTGTCGTGTCGTCGCTGGACGCCATCGCCCGACTCCAGACGAGCGGCTTCACGCCGTCGCGGCCCTGCGCAATCCTCGTCTTCGCCGAGGAGGAGGGGTCCCGGTTCGGCATCGCCTGCCTCGGCTCGAGGCTGATGACCGGTGCGCTGCCCGCGGACCGCGCCAGGGCGCTCGTCGACCCCGACGGCATCACGCTGGCCGACGCCGCGGCCCGCGCCGGACTCGACCCCGCCCGCCTCGGCACCGACCGGGAATCACTGGACCGGATCGGGCTGTTCGTCGAGCTGCACGTGGAGCAGGGCCGCGGCCTGATCGACCTCGGCGAGCCGGTGGCGGTGGCCTCCTCGATCCTCGCCCACGGGCGCTGGCGCCTCACCGTGACCGGTCAGGGCAATCACGCCGGCGCCACCCTGATGGCCGACCGCCGGGACCCGATGGTGGCCGCGGCTCGCGCCGTGCTCGCCGTGCAGGACGCCGCCGCGGCACGCCCTGGCACCCGGGCGACCGTCGGCCGGATGAACATCGTGCCCGGCGGCACGAACGTGATCCCGTCGAGCGTGCAGGCCTGGCTCGACGCCAGGGCGGAGACCGACGAGGAGACCCGGGCCCTGCTGGGAGAGATCACCGCGGCGGTCGAGGCCGTCGTGGCCGAGAACGGATGCTCCGTCACCGTCGTGGAGGAATCCTGGGCCGGCGCCGTGCACTTCGACCCCGAACTCCGCGACCGGTTCAGCGCGGTGCTCGGCGATGTGCCGGCGCTTGCGACCGGAGCCGGTCACGACTCCGGGGTGCTCGCGGCCACCGTGCCCAGCGCCATGCTCTTCGTGCGCAATCCCACCGGGATCTCGCACTCGCCCGAGGAATTCGCCACGGCCGAGGACTGCGTGGCCGGGGTCGAGGCCCTGGCGAAACTGCTGAGGACCCTGCTGTGAACGTCGCGGCGACGCCCGACCCGGCGACGACAACACAGCCTGGCGCAGCGGCCGAGCGCGCCTACTGGTGCGAGACCCTGCTCCTCGACGGCGAGCCGACTGCCGGAGTTCGCGTCGAGGTGGGCGAGGACGGACGCATCGTGGACCTCACGCCCGGCTGCGCGCCGAGGCCGCGAGACGTGCGCCTCGGCACGGTGCTGCCCGGCATGGCCAACGCGCACTCCCACGCCTTCCATCGCGCCCTGCGCGGCCGCACGCACGCAGACGGCGGAGACTTCTGGCAGTGGCGCGAGGCGATGTACCTCGCGGCGAGTCGGCTGAACCCCGACCGGTACTACGCCCTCGCGCGTGCCGTGTTCGCGGAGATGCTGGTCAGCGGCTGGACGGCCGTCGGCGAGTTCCACTATGTGCACCACCGCCCGGACGGCTCCCGGTATCCGCGCGAACACGCGATGGAACTCGCGCTGGCCGCCGCCGCCCGCGAAGTGGGCATCCGTCTCGTGCTGCTCGACACGCTCTACCTGACCGGCGGCATCGGGCGCCCGCTCGCGCCGGAACAGCGCGCGTTCGACGACGGTTCGGCGGCGGGCTGGCTGGAACGCTGGCGTTCGCTGCGGAACGCACTCGGCACCGATCCGGATGCCCGGGTCACCCTCGGCGCCGCGATCCACTCCGTGCGCGCCGTGCCCACGGCCGCCATGAGGGAGGTGCTCGCGGGGTTGCCTTCCGCCGCGCCCCTGCACATCCACCTCTCCGAGCAGCCGCAGGAGAACGCGGACTGCCTGGCCGAATACGGCCTGACACCGACCGGCGTGCTCGCCGACCTCGGGGCGCTCTCACCCCGCCTGAGCGTCGTGCACGCCACCCACCTCACCGACGCCGACATCGCGCTGATCGGAAGCGCCGGCGCGACCGTCGTCATGTGCCCGACGACGGAGGCCGACCTCGGCGACGGGATCGGCCCGGCCAGGCGCCTCGCCGATGCCGGCGCGAGGATCGCGCTCGGCTCCGACCAGAACGCCGTCGTCGACCCGCTGCTGGAGATGCGCGGACTCGAGGCGGGCGAACGACTGGCCTCCGGGGAACGCGGACGCTTCGACCCGGCCGCGCTCCTGGCCGCCGCATCGGGCAGCGGCTACGCCTCCCTCGGCCTCGGCGACGCCGGACTCCGCCCCGGAGCGCTCTGCGACCTCGTCGAGGTGTCGATGGAGAGCGTGCGCACCGTCGGGTCGGCGCCTGCCCAGCTGCCGCTCACCGCCACCGCCTCCGACGTGCTCCGGGTGATCGTGCACGGCGTGATCGTCGCCGACTCCGGTCGGCTCGTCTCCGCGGGTGCTGGCGCGGGAGCCGGCGCGGAGGCCGACGCGGAAGCCCGGCTTCCGCAGGCGTTGCTGCGCCACGCCCTGGCCGCGCTCGACAACACCCCGCCCACCCGCCACGACACATCCGGAGGCGCCGAATGACCGGCCAGCAGACCAGCCCGCAGACCACCGAACTGATCACCGGCGTCGCAGAGCTGACCAGCCAGGCCGACGACGGAAAGCGCCTGTTGGATGCCGCCCTGGTGATCGAGAACGGCCGCATCGCCTGGCTGGGACCGGCCGCCGAGGCCCCCGCCGCCGACATCCGCACGGATGTCGGCGGTCGCGCCGTGCTGCCCGGCTGGGTCGACACGCACACCCACATCGTCTTCGCGGGAGACCGGGCCGCGGAGTTCGAGGCTCGGATGGCCGGCGCGCGCTACACGGCCGGCGGCATCAACACCACCGTGGCCGCGACCCGCGCCGCGACCGAGGAGCAGCTCATCGCGGGAGCGGCCCGGCTGAGGAGGGAAGCCGAGGCGCAGGGCACGACGTTCCTCGAGACGAAGACCGGCTACGGCCTCGATCTGGAGAGCGAGACCCGATCGGCACGCGCCGCGGCGGCCGTTGCCGACGTGGTCACCTTTCTCGGCGCGCACCTGGTGCCGACCGGGATGGACCGGCGAGACTACCTCGACCTCGTCACCGGGCCGATGCTCGCCGCGGTTGCTCCGCACGCTGACTACATCGACGCGTTCTGCGAGGTCGGCGCGTTCGATATGGAGGAAAGCCGCGAGGTGCTGCTCGCCGGGCGCGCGGCCGGCCTCGGCCTGCGCGTGCACGGCAACCAACTCGGGTTCAGCGGCGGCGTACGGCTCGCGGTCGAACTGGGCGCCGCCAGCGTGGACCACTGCAACCGTCTGGAGGAGCGCGACATCGACGCCCTCGCCGGCGGAACGACCGTCGCGACTCTGCTGCCCGCCTGCGATCTCTCCACGAGGGAACCGTTTCCGCCGGCGCGCCGACTGCTGGACTCCGGCGCCCGGATCGCCCTCGCCACCAACTGCAACCCGGGCACCTCGTACACCACCTCGATGCCGTTCTGCGTGGCGACGGCGGTGCTGCAGATGGGGTTGACCATCGAGGAGGCCGTCTGGGCGGCGACCCGCGGCGCCGCCGCGGCGGTCGGTCGCGAGCACGGGCCGGACGCGGTCGGATCGCTGCGAGTGGGCGGATGGGCCGACCTACAGGTGCTCGACGCGCCGTCCGTTGCCCACCTGGCCTACCGGCCGGGCGTGCCGCTCACGATGTCCGTCTGGCGGCGGGGCGTGCGAAGCCCGGGCGCACGGAGTGACTGAGCCGGGTCGGACGCCCGGGCCGCCGCAGATCGACGCCGGGTTGACCTGGCTGCCTGCCGCCGACCGGGTGCCTACTCCGTGGCGCAACGGTGCGGGGACGACGTCCGAGGTGGTGGTGCGCGGCGGCGGCTCCACTGTCGGCGCCGATTTCGACTGGCGGATCAGCATTGCGACGGTGGAGGGCGACGGCGACTTCTCCCGGTATTCGGGCGTCGACCGCTGGCTGATGCCCCTGTCCGTCGGCGGACTTGAACTCGTCGATGACGGCACGCCCAGACCGGTCGCGCAGTACGAGGTTCACGCCTTCCCCGGCGAGCGGGTCGTGGCGTCGGTCGGAGTGACCACGTCGACCCTCGACCTGAATCTCATGCTGCGCCGAGCAGGGTGGATCGGCTCCCTCTTCGCGGCGGAGGTGACGGGGCATGCCGAGCTGGCGACCACCGGCGAGGAGGCGCTCGTGGCCGTCGTGCTCGAGGGCCACTTCGCCGCCGCTCTCGGCGGTGCGTCAGGCGGTGAGTTAAGCGGTGCGTCGGGCGGTGCGTCAGGGAGCGCGTCGGGCGGTGCATCGGGAGCGGATGGCGCGACCGGGCTCCTCGCTCTCGGCCGTCACGACGCCGTGCTCCTCGCTCTCGGCCGTCACGACGCCGTGCTCCTCGGGCACGGGCGCCAGGTTGCCCTGAACGGCTTCGGGAGGATCGCGGTCGCGCGGGTCGCGCCATCCGGAATGGCCGCCCGGTAGACACTGAACCTCGGAATCCGGAGCGGTCGACCGTAGGCTGAAGCGATGTCCTTCGAGCTGCACACCGACCGGCTTCTCCTGCGCCGATGGCGCGAGGCCGACCGGGAGCCCTTTGCCGCCATGGGAACGGACCCGGCCGTGATGCGCTTCTTTCCGGCGCTGTTGACCCGGTCGGAGAGTGACGCACTGGCCGCCCGCGCCGACTCGCTCTTCGAGCAACACGGTTACGGCCTGTGGGCTCTCGAGCACGCCTCCTCGGGCGAATTCATCGGCTTCACCGGCCTGGCACCGATGCCGGCCGGCGTTCCCGGGTCGGGCGGGGTCGAGGTCGGCTGGCGCTTGGCCAGGGAATTCTGGGGCCAGGGTTTTGCCACCGAGGCCGCGCGCGCCGCGCTGAGATTCGCCTTCGGCCAGCCGGGGCTCGGGCTCGGCGAGGTGCTCGGCGGGGTGCTCGGCGAGGTGCTCGGCGAGGTGCATTCGATCACCGCCGTGATCAATCTGCCGTCTCGGGCCGTGATGGAGCGCCTGGGAATGACACTCATCGACGAATTCGAGCACCCTCGAGTCGCCCTCGGTTCGCCGCTCCGGCCCCACGTTCACTACCGAATCCAGCCCGTCCGGTGATCGAGCCCCGCGGCGATTGAGCCCCCGCGGTGATTGAGCCCCGCGGTGATTGAGCCCGTCGAAATCACCCCCGCACAACTCCTCCCGCCGCGGTGATTGAGCCTGTCGAAATCACCCCCGGACAACTCCTCCACAATGCACCGTTGATCAGGTTATCCACACCTTCCACCCTGCCGTCCCGGCCAGTCACCAATGTCAGTGGCTGGTCGTAGAGTTCGGATATGGCCACCCCGGTTTGCACCTCCCAACAGCAGCTCGGACGCCTCTTCGACGCGGTCGCGGCAGCCGAGAAGACGATCGCCCAGGCATTCGCGGCCCGGGCGGAGGCGGTCGATCGGGCCCGCCGGTTCA
>CAJDUC010000033.1_pt1 | contig 28182 bp, 28 predicted proteins | sample 7390041 | NCBI WGS metagenome assembly CAJDUC01 (sample SAMEA7055666, study PRJEB34461) | soil metagenome | biome: terrestrial ecosystem; feature: Peninsula; material: soil | place: Antarctica | collected 2016 | reverse complement strand
TTGGCCACGGTGAGTTTCTCGGCCGCCGGGAGCAGGGCTTGTTCGAACGCGGGCAGCCCCTCGGCCGGGATCGACCAGGACTGTTCCACCACCGCCTGCGCATGCCGGTAACTGATCCGCCCGGCCGCCAGCGCCGCCCGGGTGCCGGGAAGGTGCTCGGTGAGGGCCTGGCTTTCGGCGAGGAGGTTCTCCGCCGTGCGCTCCGGGATCCGCAGGGTCGCGGCGAGCTCGCTGGAGAGCTCGCGTTCGGCGATCTCCTCCCGGGTCCACCGGGACTGCAGGGTGAGCGGGATCCCGACGGCGTGCGCGGCGCTGAAGCGGCGGGCCCGATCGACCGCTTCGGCCCGGGCGGCGAACGCCTGGGCGATCGCCTTGTCGGCTGCCGCGACCGCGTCGAAGAGCCGTCCGAGCTGCTGTTGGGAGGTGCTCACCAGGGTGGCCATACCCGAACACTACGACCAGCCACCGACATTCCGACCCGGCCGGGACGGCATGACGGAAAGGTGTGGATAACCTGATCAACGGCGCATTGTGGAGGGGTTGTTCGGGATGATTTCGACAGGCTCAATCACCGGACAGGCTCAATCACCGGACAGGCCCAATCACCGGACAGGCTCAATCACCGGACAGGCTCAATCACCGAGTACACGCACTAGTCGCGCAGGCCGAACCTCGCGTGCAGTGGGTGCAGCCACCGTGGCGCCCACCACAGGATCCGTTCCACCGATGTCATCATCGACGGAACGAGTACCGCACGCACCAGGGTGGCGTCGAGCAGCACCGCGACGGCAAGCGCGACGCCGATCTGCTTCATCTGCAACAGGTCACCGGTCGCGAACCCCGCGAAAACGAGAACGATGATCAGGCCCGCGGAGGTGATGATCCGGCCGGAACTCTGCAGACCGGTCTCGATCGCCAGCCGCGTGTCCTCGCCCTGGTCGTGGTGTTCCTTGATCCGGGAAAGCAGGAACATCTCGTAGTCCATCGCCAGCCCGAACCCGAAGGTGAGCACCAGGGTCAGAACGAGTGGGTCCACGCCGGAGATGGTAGCCGGATCGAAGTTGAGCACCCCGGAGAGGTGACCCTCCTGGAACCCCCAGACCAACACGCCCACCGAGGCGCCGAGGGAGATCGTGCTGATCACGAGGGCCGTCAGAGGGACGACAACGGACCCCGTCATCAGGAACAGAAGCACCAACGTGACCGCGGCGATGATCAGCGCCGCCCAGGGCGCCCCGCGGAGGAGCGAATCGGTGTAATCGACCGACGCGGCATCCGATCCGCCCACCCACGTGTCGAAGGCGGGACGCTCGGATCGGATCTCACGCACGACGGCCGGACCCTCGTGGGTGTCGACGCTGACCCGGGAGACCCAGAGACCGTTGACCGACGCGGGCGTGGTGACATCGCTGACGTGGGGCAGAATCCTGACCTGGACGGCCCAGGCCCCGGCCGCTGTCTCCTCGGTGTCGGCGACCAGCTGCACGCGCGCCCCGGTCGCCAGCGGGAAGTGCTCGTTCAGGGCGGACACGAAACCGTACTGGCTCGCGGACTTCGGGATGGCGTCGGTACCGCTGTTGGTGACGTTCATTCCGAGGACCGGGCTGCCGAGACCGAGCAGGGCGGCTATCCCGACCAGGGTGACCAGGGTGGGGGCACGCTGCACCCACCGGGTGAGTTTGGAAAAGACTCCCTCCGTGGGCGCCACGTCGCCGAAGCGGGTGAGGATGCCGCCGAGGCCGGGAATGCGCGTGAGCAGGCCGGGTCGGAGCAGGCGTTCACCGAAGTAGCCGAGCAGCGCAGGCACCAGCACGAGGGCGGTCAGGATGGCGATCAGCACCACCGAGACGGCGCCGACGGAGATGGCCCGGATGATCGTGGGTTCGAAGACGAGGAGGCCGACGGTCGCGATCGCGAAGGTCAGCCCGGAAAAGAGCACGGTTCGCCCCGCGGTATCGATCGTGATGCCGACCGCCTGGAGCATGAGTTCGTGGCGGAAGTGCTGATCATGATGGTCCTGGTCGTGCCGTGTGCTGTGCCGGTGGCGGGGTGCCACGGAACCGGGCGTACCGGGTGCCGGAGCCGGTTCGGCCGAGGTGCGCAGCACGAGCGCCCGGAACTCCTCGCGGAACCGGCTGACGACAAGCAGGCCGTAGTCAATGGACAGACCGAGGCCGATCACCGTGATGACGTTGAGCACGGTCGTGTCGATGTCCATCAGGAAGCTGAACGCATAGAGCGTCCCGAGGGCACCGAGGATCGACGCGATGGCTCCGATCAGGGGACTCCAAGGGGTTGGCCACCATGGTCACGCCATGGATCTCCCGCAGGTCGGCGGCGGCAGCCTGCACAATCTCGGTCGCACCTGTCCCACCGGCCTCGGTCGCCGCGAGGTCGATGCCGTAGACCAGCAGGGACAGTGATTCCGTCTCCGTGCTCCCCGTGCCCTGCAGGAGTTGCTCCGCATCGCTGGCCTCTCCCTTCACCGTCGGGCCGGCGCTGGAGAGCCGTTGGAAGAGGGTCTCCCCCGCGACGCCGCCGAGGGAGGTCGCGACGAAGGCGCCGAGCACAACGGCCCAAACGATGAGCACAATGAATCGGTGGCGGGCGATGAAGACGCCGAGAGGGTGCAGCATGTCATTCGTCCTTATGGCTGAGGGCCTCTCGCCAAAGTACTCCCGCCCCCACTCTTGCGTTCGCGCAGCATTCTCCACTCGCGCCAGACAAGAGCAATGATCACCAGGTCGAGCAGGAGGAGAGCGGCCAGGCCGGCACCGGGGGCGAGGACCAGGGCGTAGGCCTGGTAGACCGCGAAGGCGCCCAGCAGGAGCAATGCGTATGGGTACACCCAGTGGTACTCCTTGAGCAGGCAATACACGAGGATCACCTTCACCAGGCCGTGCGAGAGCAGGAAGAACACGACGAGCGGGGCCGGACCGTCGGCGAGCCCCGCGTCGAACCGCCCGATCCACTGGGCGATCTGCACCCGAACGGTGCCGTCGTCGGCATCCGTGACCTCGAAGGGTTCGAGTAGGGCCGCGGGCACGGCGGGGGCCAGCCAGAGGAGCAGGCCGGCAACGAGTTCCACCAGGCCGTCAAAACCCTTGAGCGCGATCCCGACCCGGTAGGCGAGTTCGATGCGGTGACCCGCCGCCCCGCTCCGTTGTCGGGATGCGGCTCTCATGCGGCCATCAAAGCACGCAATCGGCCCGCCCGCACGCCGGGTGTCGATTCGACCGGCGAGGAGGTCGAGGTGTACCCTGAGCACAAGCCCCAACATACCCTTGGGGGTATCTGCCGGGTTGGCCCCATCGCTCGTCCGGCCAACCGAAAGGCATTCCCATGAAGATCGTCGTCGTTGGCGGGGTCGCCGCTGGCGCTTCCGTCGCCGCGCGTGCTCGCCGCCTGGATGAGTTCGCGGAAATTATCGTCCTCGAGCGGGGACACCACGTCTCCTTCGCCAACTGCGGACTGCCGTACCACATCGGTGAAGTCATCGCCGATCGCAGCCGACTCCTCTTACAAACCCCGGAAAGCCTGCGCGAGTCCCTCGACATCGACGTGCGGGTCGGGAACGAGGTCACCGCGATCGACCGGGTGAAAAAGACCGTGACGATCCGCGAGGTCGACAGCGGTCGAGAATACGTCGAAAATTATGATGCTCTGGCACTGTGCACCGGTGCCGAACCCCTACGCCCACCCCTGCCCGGAATCGACCTCCCCGGCGTGCACGTGCTGCGCCGGATCGGCGACATGGACGTGATCAAGGGCGAACTCGACGCAGCCCTCGGCCAGGCGGCCAGCGGCGCGCGCGGCCCGGTCCGGGCCGTCGTGATCGGGGCCGGTTACATCGGTCTCGAAATGGCCGAGAACCTCAAGCACCGTGGCGCTCTCGTCGACGTGGTCGAGATGAGTGACCAGATTCTTCCCCCGCTCGACCACGAGCTGTCGGTGCCGGTGGAACACCACCTGCGAAGTCGGGGTATCAACCTGCACCTGTCCACCGCTGCCGCCGCGTTCACCGAGCGGAAAGGCGGCGGGCTGAACGTCGAACTGACGGATCTGTCCGTGCTCGAGGCCGACCTGGTCATCCTCTCCGCCGGTGTGCGTCCAAACACGGTGCTGGCCAAGGCTGCCGGGCTCGAGCTCGGAGCTCGCGGCGGCGTGACCGTCGACACCCACATGCGCACCTCAGACCCGTCCATCTGGGCCGCCGGCGACTCCGTCGAGACCCCGCACACCGTGCTGCCCGGGCAGTGGCTCGCCCCGCTCGCCGGCCCGGCGAACCGCGAGGCGCGCGTCGCCGCGGAGAACATCTGCGGACGAACGACGGAGTACCTCTCCACCCAGGGCACATCGATCGTGAAGATCTTCGACATGGTCGCCGGAGGCACCGGCGCCACCGAGCGCCAGTTGCTCGCCGCCGAGGTCCCCTACCGCGCGGTGCACGTGCATCCCTCGGGCCACGCCGGCTACTATCCCGGCACGGCCATGATGCAACTGAAGGTGCTCTTCTCCCCCGACACCGGACGCGTCCTCGGCGCCCAGGCCGCGGGCTTCGACGGGGTGGACAAACGACTCGACGTGCTTGCAACCGCGGTGCGCGCCGGTCTGACGGTCTACGACCTCGAGGAACTCGAGCTTGCATATGCCCCGCCGTTCGGTTCGGCCAAGGACCCGGTCAACATGGCCGGATTCGTCGCCAGCAACGTGCTCCGGGGCGACCTTACGCTCTGGTACGCCCAGGATTATCCGGAGGCGACCAGGGGCACCCGCCTGATCGACGTGCGCACACCGGAGGAGTTCTCCATCTGGCACCTGCCGGGGGCCGAGAACGTGCCGCTCGGGGACATCCGCGAGGTCAGCGAGTCCTGGGACAAGCAGTCCGGCATCCGGCTGTATTGCGCGGTCGGCTTCCGCAGCTACCTGGCCTACCGCTCGCTCGTGCAGCGCGGGTTCACCGACCTCGCCACCCTCTCCGGCGGTTCGGACACGTTCCGGTCCTGGCACGAGGTCAAGCCCGACAGCGACGAACCGCCCCTGCCGATGACCGCCTATGCGGAATCCGTCGACATCATCGCCGCCGCGGCCAAGTCGAACGCGCTCAGCCAGGGCACCGGTCTCAGCGTCGACCTGGATTGCTCCGGACTTGCCTGCCCCGGCCCGATCATGAAGCTCTCCGAAAAGATGAAGGTGCTGACCCCGGGCGACGAGCTCGTCGTGCACGTCTCCGACCCGGGCTTCGCCAGTGACGCCCCGGTCTGGGCGCGCCGCAACGGCCACCAGCTCCTGGCAATCCAGCCGGAGGGATCCGGCTACGTCGCCACCATGCGCAAGGGCGGTGCCGCCCCCAGCACTGCCGTGGCGACCTCCGAGGCAGCACCGCGGCCGGGCAAGACGTCGTTCGTCGTGTTCTCCGGCGACCTCGACAAGGTCATCGCGGCCTTCATCATCGCCAACGGCGCCATCGCGATGGGCGAGGAGGTGTCAATGTTCTTCACGTTCTGGGGACTCAACTCGCTCCGCCGGGTTGACGCACCGAAGCGCGAGAAGAAGCTGATGGACAAGATGTTCGCGACCATGATGCCCTCCAGTGCGGGCAGCATGCCGTTGTCCCAGATGAACATGCTCGGCGCCGGCGCCGCCATGATCAAGAAGGTCATGAAGGACAACTCAGTTGCCTCCCTGCCCGAACTGATCGCCTCGGCCCAGGCCGGGGGTGCCCGCCTGATCGCCTGCACGATGACGATGGACCTGCTCGGCATCGCGCAGAGCGACCTGATGGAGAACGTCGAACTCGGCGGGGTCGCGACCTTCCTCGGCGAAGCGTCGGAGTCCACTACCACCCTGTTCATCTAGCGTTTCGACAAGAGGGGCGGGCCACCGATCGGTGGCCCGCCCCTTGCCGTCCGGCCGCGAACCGGGTCAGGGTGTCTCGTCGACGATGCCGATGAACCGGCTGCCGATTCCGTCCACCTCGGTGCGGCTCAGACCGGGCTCCGGGTCGGGCAGCTCGTCGGAACCGTGGAAATCACAGGTCAGATAGCTGAAGCGTGGCCACCATTTCTTCGGGCGTGCCGCTTCGGTGAACCCGCACACGTCACAGCGAAGTTCGACCCAGACGGGCTTCTTTCCGGTGCGATTGGCGCGGGACTGGACCAGCCACGCCGGGGGGTTTCGTTCGATGGCGCTGAGTTCCGCCTCGGTCATCCGCGAGGGCAGCTCGTGCCGCTGCGCCATCTCCAGCGGAATATCCAGCCGCAGGGCGGCCATTCGTCGCGTAATCATCTCGATCAAGGATAGGCGCTGGCGGCGGCGGCGTCGTCCGCCCGGCAATCGCTCCCTCCTCGGCCGACGCTCTGCCTTTCTGTGGTTCTGCTGTTCTGCTGTTCTGCCGTTCTGCCGTTCTGCTGCTCTGCCGTTCTGCTGTTCTGCTGCTCTGCTGCTCTGCTGTGACGCGAGTATGGTCGGGCATGAGGCGACGAATGAACACGGGAGAATCCGTTCGGGACAACCGAGTCGCATCCGGGGAGGTCCAGATGGCACAATCACAGAGTCAATTCCAGCCGGAGGAACCGGTCAGGCGAATGTCGGCGCCGGTCCGCCTGGGACTCTTCCTCGGCCTGGTCGTCGTGCTGCTCGTGGTCGTCGGCGGGGTGGTCGTCGCGGTGACCAACCTGCGCGTCGGCTCCGTTGATCTGGTCGCCCACGAGACCGCCGGCAGCAGCGTCACGGTGCGGATCCCGAACGCCGCCTTCGACTTTCGGCCGAGCGCAGACGACCTGGTGCATGTTACGGCCACCGGCCGATACCTCGGGGCCGAACCCCGCCTGGCGGCGGAGACCGTGGATGGTGTGACCACGATCACCGGTGGCTGCCCGAACCAGTGGTTCGGGTTCTGCCAGCTCGATGTCCACGTCACGCTCCCCGCTGCCGTGGCGGTGACCGTGACCTCCACGAACGGCAGGATCGCAACTTCCGGGTTGACCGGTCCCCTCCGCCTGACCACGACGAACGGCGCGATCTCGGCCGACGGGACCCGTGAACGGCTCGAGCTGCACACGACGAACGGGGCGATCGCCGTGCGAAACTCGTCGAGCAATGACGCGTTCGCCACCACAACGAACGGGAGCGTCGAGCTGGCTTTCATTGATCCGCCGAGGAGCGTCGAGGCCCACAGCACCAATGGCGCCGTCACCGTTCGGGTCCCCGACGACGGCACGGCGTACCGGGTGCAGGCTCGTACGACCAACGGCGACACGGACACGGGGTCGGTGCCGACCGACCCGGCAGCTGCGCGGGAAATCGAGGCGGAGACGACGAACGGCAAGGTGACCGTTCGGGTGGAGTGAGGGTTCGGGCGGCGATCCGCGGCGACCGGCCTCCGGGTGTCGCATGGAACAATGAGGACATGTCTGAACCTCTCTCTCCCCTTGGCCTCCTGCTCGACGTGGACGGTCCGATCGCCAGCCCGGTGACCCGTACCATCGCCACCCCGAGCATCATCACCGACCTGATCATGCTGGCCGGGGCCAACGTTCCGATCGCCTTCGTCACCGGTCGCTCGGTCGAGTTCATCAGGGAGCAGGTCGTCGTCCCCCTCCTGGCGGCCGGCCTGCCGCACGCAATGAGAATGTACGGGGTGTGCGAAAAGGGTGCGGTCTGGTTCCCGATCACCGCCGACGGCCTCGGCGAGGTCGTCGTCGACGAATCCGTCGCCCTCCCGCCCGCCGCCGTCGACGCGGTGCGCCTGCTCGTGGCGGACCGGTTCGCCGACACCATGTTCTTCGACGAGACGAAGCAGGCGATGGTGTCGGTCGAGCAGTGCACGGATGCGGACCACGGCGATTACCAGGCCGCCGCCGCCGAATTCAACGATGCCGCGTTCTCGGTGCTGACCGGACTCGGCCTCGGCGTGCGGTTCGGCGATCGCGTGGTCGCCGACGCTGAGGGCGCCGTGCCGTTCCGGATCGACCCGACCATCATCTCCACCGACATCGAGTCGGTCACGCTCGACAAGGACCGCGGCGCCGAACGTGCGCTCGCCTTCTTCGCCGAATCCGGGCCGCTCCCGACCGTCTGGCGTTCGGTCGGGGACTCCCGCAGCGACTACCTGATGGCCGACCACCTGCACGCGGCGGGCTACGACGTTTCGCACGTCGACGTTCGCCCGGCCGATGGCATCCTCGATCGGCCGTACCCGATCATCGTCGAGGGCGACCTGATTCACGATGAGGCCGGAGCGGCCTTCCTCGGCTACTGGGTGGACAAGCTCGGCCTGCGCTAGTCCGCGATGAAGCGGATGCCGTCCTGCAGGCGGCTCCGCAGCTCGAAGACCTTCTCGAAGCTGCCGCGCTCCACGCCAGGCAGCCCGTCACGCAACAGACCGACCAACCGGGATCGGGGCACGGTGATCACCGTGGGACGCCGCCCTCGACCGGCGACCGTCAAGGGCTCCGAGACGGCGTCGTCGGGCAGCACGATGATGATGGCCGTGAACCGCACCCTCAGGGACTTCGCCAGGGCTCGGGCGGCATCCGTGAACTCGGCGACGGGATGGTCCTCGTCGTGGAGAGCCTCGCCCACGAGCTCGCCGCGCCGGAGCGCAACGGGTGAGCCCCAGTCCTCGGAGAGAACGCCGAACAGTCCGGCCGGTCCCAGCACGACGTGGTCGACCTTGTCAACGTTGTGGCCGGCCGCGACGTCATGCCAGGCCGTGAAGCCGATTCCGAGCCGGCCGATCTGCTGTGCCGTCGCCTCCTCGGCGAGTGCCTTGGCCAGGCAATGACGGATCTCACGCGGCGCGGAGCGAACCAGGGCGGGCGCGAAGGCGTCCTCGATCGTGGTGCCGCGGCCGGCCCACTCGCGGAGGAGATCCAGGTAGCGTTGTCTGGCCAACCCGCCTGGGTGGCCGTACATGCGGGCCTTCGGCCCGGTTCTGGTACCCGGCCCGGACGGGCGCGCCGACGTCTGCACCGGCTGATCGGTCGCGTCCGGATAACGCCGACGGTCGTAGTCTGCCCGGCGGTCGGGGTTCCCCACCCGTTCCCAGGCCACCTGCACGGCGTGGAACCGGGCAGCCGTGCCGCCGACGTCCGGGTGCGTCTGGCGGAGCAGGCGACGGTAGGCGCGTCGAAGTTCGTCGTCACTCGCCGACGGGGTGACGCCCAACACCTCATACGGTGAAGCCGCGGCTGGGCTTTCTGACATCCTCGCGGTCGCTTTCAGGTTCAACGTTCGGGTTTTCTGCCTTCACCCTATCGATCCTTGCTGGACTCTCGCCGGACGCGCCAGAGCGCCCGCCCCGGTCGGAGGCGGATTCTGTGCGACGATCAGCGTGTGAAGCCGACCATTCGCTTGAAAGTCCACCACTCGAGCACGCGCCTGATCGTGATGCTCGTCGTCGGGATCCTGGTCGCGGTCGGGACAGGCCTCACGGGTGGCTGGGCGCTTGCGCCGATCCTCGGCTGGGCCGCGGCCTGCGTCATCTACGTCGCCTGGGTGTGGCTCACGATCGCTCCGATGGATGCCGTCACGACCGCCGGGCACGCGACCAGGGAAGACCCTTCGCGCGGTGTTGCCGATCTCCTCATCCTGCTCACCAGCCTGGCCAGTCTGGGCGCGCTGGGCGTGTTGCTGGTCGGCACCCAGGCCCCCGCCGGAGGGCAGCGAGGCGTCCTGGCCGGGATCGCCGTACTGAGCGTGGCCCTGTCCTGGGGCCTGCTGCACACCCTCTTCACTCTCCGTTACGCGTCGCTGTACTACTCCGGCGACGACGGTGGCATCGACTTCAACCAGGCCGAGCCGCCGTGCTACGGGGACTTCGCTTACCTGGCCTTCACCCTGGGGATGACCTTCCAGGTGTCGGACACGAACCTCGGAGATCACTCGGTGCGGATGACCGCTCTCCGGCACAGCCTGCTATCGTACCTGTTCGGGTCGGTCATCCTGGCGACCGTGATCAACCTGGTCGCCGGGCTCCTGCACTGATCCTCAGCCGGCGAACTCCCGCACGGCCCGCCCGGTCACTCCGACATCGGCCACGAAGAGGGAGCCAGCCAGCGGGTCTTCGCCCGGTGCCAGACCTTCCCTGGACGTGGTGATGAACAGGCGATCGAGGCGAGGACCACCGAAGGTGCACGCCGTCACCCGGTCCGCTCCCACCTCCACGACCCCATCGAGCACGCCGTCGGGCGTATAATGGCGCACGGCACTCCCGGCGTACAGAGCCACCCAGACACCGCCGTCACTGTCGACGGTCAGGCCGTCCGGATACCCGGCCGTTGACGGGATCTCGGCAAAGGTGCGCAACCCGGTCAGGCCGGTGTCGGTGTCGTAGTCGAAGACGGCGACCCGCCCGGTCGGGGTGTCGTTGAAGTAGGCGAGGGAACCGTCCGGGCTCCATTCCAATCCGTTGGAAATGGTCAGGTTCTCCTGCACCACGCTCACCCGTCCGTCAGCGTCGAGACGGTAGAGCGACCCTGCTCCCGTGCGCTGGTCCCAGGCCATCGACCCGCAGTAGAACCGTCCGTCGGGGTCGCAGCCACCCTCATTGAGCCGAACGTCGCCGCCGCTCCACAGTTCGTCCAGCCTGGTGAGGCGTCCCGCAACGTCTTCGAGGGCGAAGCCGCGTTCGAGCGCGATCACGGCGCCCCCGGTACGCCGGGGCCGAAGCGCGGCCACGAACGAGCCGACGTTGCGCCGATTGACCGTGTCGCCGTCGAGGGAGAGGATGTCGCCGGCGAACATGTCAACCCAGCGGAGTCCGCCCCAGGATTCCGACCAGACCGGACCCTCCGCGTGGAAGGCGACCGGGTCGGTGAGCTGTTCGGCGAGCACGGAGCTCTAGTCGCGCAGAAGCTGGACCGGGATGAACACGGCCAGCGAGACGCAGAGGATCCCCGCGAAGAAGATCGGCAGTTGGCCGGCGGTCACGGCGAAGGCGAGCCCGAAGAGCCAGAATCCCAGGATGAAAATCGCCAGGGCGACGATGAAGGCGACGACATGCACGGTGTGGTCCTCTCGAGCGGTGCCCGCACAGGTTTGCCGGGCCGATGAGTCGAGCGTACCGGTTCGCCGCTGCGGCGGCGGCATCGCCGCGTCAGACCCCGGCGCGTTCGCCCACGGGCTCGATCAGCTCCGGGCCGTTACCGCTCACCCGGGCGACCTCGTGGAAGCGCAAGGCACCGCCGGGTTCCCTGGACGCCAGGGCCGCCGCGTCGACAAGGGCCTGGTCGCCGACCGTGTGCGGGTCGAGCCACTGGTCCCACCACTCCTCGGCGAGCACGACGGGCATCCGGTCGTGCAGGCCTCGAAGCGGCCCCTCGGCCTCGGTGGTGAGGATCGTGGCGGTGAGTACCCACCGTGCGGGATCGTCGACGGCGAGCACCGGATTGCGCCACCAGGAATAGAGGCCCGCGAATGCCAGCGGCAGACCGTCGTCAGAGTGAACGAAATAGGGCGTCTTGGTCGCGCCGACCGTGTGCCACTCGAAGTAGCCCGTCGCGGGGACGAGGGCGCGTTTGGCCGCTACCGAGGCCCGGAAGGCGGGCTTCTCGGCGGCCGTCTCCGCGCGCGCGTTGAAGGTGGGATAGCCGACCGTGAGCTCCGTCGACGACGCGGGGACGAGCGACCAGCGCGCGGACTCCAGCCGGCGAACGACGGTGCCGGTCTTCGCGGATTCGAGAACGACCGGGATCTGCTCGGTGGGTTTGATGTTCCAGGACGGCTCGGGGAGGTTCTCGCCCTCGTGCTCGACGTCGAACATGGCGGCGAGGTCAGGCGCCGTATCCGTAATGATGAATCGCCCGCACATAGCGACAGGCTACTACCCGCCTCGTTCGGTCAACCTCATCGCCGACGGTTTCGAAACGCGCACAACGCGCCCGCGACCTCACGCGACTTCCGCTAGCGTCGATCGAGGCGGCCATCCGGCTGCCCCGGCTTCACCCACGAACGAACGAATGGACCCACGAGCCATGCACGATCGGAACCCTCAGGACCGGTACAGCGCGGACGTGCTCAAACCAGGCTGGCGAGACGTGGGCCGCACGGTCGTTCCGACCCAGGAGGCCACCGCAGACCTCGTCGTCGAGGAGGTGGCCACCGGCTTCTGCGGTGCCGTGGTGCGGCTCGAGAAGAACATCGTGACGCTCGAGGATCGGCACGGAAAACTTCGCCTCTTTCCGCTCGGCGGAGGCTTCCTCATCGACGGCCTGCCCGTCGTGCTCGTGGCGCCCGCCCGCGCAGCCCCTCGCGGCCCCGCGCGCACCGCGTCCGGATCCCTGGCCGTGTCGGCTGCCCCGGCCCGGGTCGCCCGCGGCAGCCGGATCTTCGTCGAAGGAAGGCACGACGCCGAACTGGTCGAGAAGGTGTGGGGGGCGGACCTCAGGATCGAGGGCGTCGTCGTCGAGTACATCGAGGGCGTGGACAACCTCGAAGAGCTTCTCGCCGAGTTCAAGCCGGGCCCGACCCGGAGGATCGGAATGCTGGTCGACCATCTCGTCGCCGGGTCCAAGGAAAGCCGGATCGCGGAGGCCGTGGCGCGCGGCCCCTACGGCCCAAACGTGCTCGTGGTCGGGCATCCGTACGTGGATGTCTGGCAGGCGGTCAAGCCCGAGCGTCTCGGACTCGCGGCCTGGCCGGCCATTCCCCGAGCCGTCGAGTGGAAGCACGGCATCTGCGAGGCCCTCGGCTGGCCGAATGAGGACCAGGCCGACATCGCCCGGGCCTGGCAACGCATCCTCGGCCGGGTTCGCACCTTCGCGGATCTCGAGCCACAGCTCCTCGGCCGGGTCGAACACCTCATCGACTTCGTGACCGCGGATTAGTGCAGGGAACACCGGGATGCAGGCATATCTTTCAGGAAACGTAACGCTTTAGCCTCGAAATCTCACAGGATTCAGTTTGTATCGGGCGATGTGGGCTAGTGTTATCTCAGTAGTTGTAGTGCTTGCACGTCTTAAAACGCAGTGACTTCGGTTTCTGCGGCGTATTCCTTTCGGAAGCGGACGACGAATACCGCGACGAACGGCCTCGAAAGTCGAGGTCTTTCTAACACTCCTGGAGGAGTTTCAAAAATGGCAACAGGTACCGTGAAATGGTTCAACGCTGAAAAGGGCTTCGGCTTCATCGCTCCCGACGACGGAAGCGCCGATGTCTTCGCGCACTACTCCGCGATCGCATCGAACGGCTACAAGTCGCTCGACGAGAACCAGAAGGTCGAGTTCGAGGTAACCCAGGGCCCCAAGGGTCCCCAGGCCGAGAACATCCGCGCCCTCTAAAATAACAGCTACACACAAAGCTGCTTCAACGCTCCCCGCTTCGGCGGGGAGCGTTGTTTTTTGTCCGACGCTCCGGCTTTGTCCGCCGCACCGGCCACCGCCTTCCGCGGAGGTGCGAGCTACTCCCCCGTGGACGCGGCGAGGAAACGCTCGGCCCGTCGATCCGGCACCAGCCAGATCAGGGCCACGACGAGGTACGCCGCCATCCCCGCGAGCGGATGCAGCACGGCCAGACCGAGGCCCGCAACGTAGATCACCGGCGAGAGCTTGCCCTTCCAGTCCCTGCCGAGGGCCCGCGCGAGCGCGCCGTCCCCGCCCTGCTGACGGATGAGGGACCGCTCGAGAATGTAGAAGGCCAGCGAGGCGAGCAGCAGGTTGCCGCCGTAGACGATGACGGGCACGAGGGCGAAGCCGGAATCGTCCGTCCACCGGGTCGTGAACGGGAACAGGGACAGCCAGAACAGCAGGTGGAGGTTCGCCCAGAGGATGGCCCCGTTCACCCGCCCGGCCAGCTGGAACAGGTGGTGGTGGTTGTTCCAGTAGATCCCGACGTAGACGAAGCTCAACAGGTAGCTGAGGAACGTCGGCAGCACCGCAGCCAGACCGGCCCAGCTGGGTTCCTCCGGCATCCGCAATTCCAGCACCATGATGGTGATGACGATCGCCAGAACCCCATCGCTGAATGCCTCAAGCCTGCTCGTATTCATGCCGGTCCTCCCTGACGGCATCATCGTAGCGCCGGCGGACGCCGACCGGCTCAAACGACTCCTGCCGCGTCCTACTTGACCAGGTCCTGCCAGCCGTCGCCGTCGACGTACTCAAAGATGAGGTTGGTCTCGGTGTGGGCAACGGCCGGGTGCTCCGCGAGATGCTCCAGCACGAAATCCCGCAGGTCCGAGGCGTCCGCTGCCGCCACGTGCAGGAGATAGTCGTCGGCGCCGGCCGTGTGGAACAAACCGATCACGCCCGGCCAGTGCGGGGCGGCGTTGCGGAAATCGTCGATCTGCACCCGGGCGTGCTTGACCAGGCGCACCGAGATCAGCGCCTGCAGCGAGGCTCCCAGAGCGGCCAGGTCGATGTTCGCGCGGTATCCCCGGATATGGCCGAGTTGTTGCAGGCGGCGCAGCCGGAGGGACACGGTCGACTCCGCGACGCCGATCTCCGCCGCCAGCGCAGCCCCCGATGCCCTGGCGTTGACCGACAGAGCACGCAGGAGCGCACGGTCGACACGATCGATTTCGGATTTCTTCGGTTCCATGGACCCACTCTTTCCCTATGGAGCAGTTTATGCGAAGTTCGGGGTCCTGGCGGAAGACCCTGCACGCACCCTTGCGCACGCCCACAGAATCTGTTTTCGTCGGGGGATGATGCCACAGACGCCGCACCTGGAAACCATCGCCGTCCACGCCGGGATGGACGGCCTGACCGAGTCCGGGGTGCACGTTCCCGGGATCGACCTCTCGACCACGAACCCCCTCGCCGGGGTCGAGTCCGGCGGTGACTCCTACGAGAACCTCGCGACTGGCGGCACCATCGTGCCCGGCGAGTCGGCGGTCTACCAGAGACTCTGGCAGCCGGGGGTGGCGCGGTTCGAGACCGCACTGTCCGCGCTGGAGGGTGCGGAGGCTACCGTGGCCTTCGCCAGTGGGATGGCGGCCTTGTCGGCAGTGCTGATCGCGACCGTGGCGGCCGGCAAGCCGCACGTGGTGGCGCTGCGCCCGATCTACGGCGGCACGGACCACGTGCTGGCAACAGGGCTGCTCGGCACGACGGTGACCTGGGTTGACGCCGCCGGGGTGGGGGCCGCGATCCGGGCCGACACCGGACTGGTGCTGCTCGAGACGCCGGCGAATCCCACCCTGGAGCTGACCGACATCCGTTTCGTCGCCGACGCCGCCGGCGATGTGCCGGTTCTGGTCGACAACACCTTTGCGACACCCGTCCTGCAGCGGCCCCTGGAGTCCGGCGCCACCCTCGTGCTGCACAGCGCCACGAAGTTTCTCGGCGGACACGGCGACGCGATGGGCGGTACCGTGTCCGGACCCGCCGACTGGGTCGCGCGGCTGCGTCAGGTGCGTGCGCTCACCGGGGGCATCCTGCACCCGTTCGGGGCCTACCTGCTGCACCGGGGCCTCCGCACGCTGCCCCTGCGGGTCCGCGCCCAGCAGGACACTGCGGGTGACATCGCCCGGCGCCTCGTCGGCAACCCGGCCCTGACCCAGGTCTACTACCCCGGCCTGCCCGGTCAGGACCCGCAGGGCCTGTTGGGAAGCCAGAGCCAGGGCGCGGGGTCGATCATCGCCCTTGAGCTCGCCGGCGGCTACGACGCGGCGGTTCGCTTCACCGAGGCATGCCGGCTGATCACCCACGCGGTCTCGCTCGGGGGCATCGACTCGCTCGTTCAGCACCCGGCGTCACTGACCCACCGCCCGGTCGAGGCGCATGCGCGCCCTGCCGCGGCAGTCGTGCGGCTGTCGATCGGGCTGGAACACGTGGACGACCTGATGAACGACATCGTGGCGGCGTTGGCCCAGGCGTGCCCCGAGGCCTCCGCGGAGGAGCGGGAGGGCGCGGCACTTGTCGATCTGGTCGACGCCGGGGTCGCCTGACCCGGCTCCGGCTCAGCTTCGGCCGAGGCGGCGGCGCAGCAGGTCGATCCGCTTCTGGAGCTGGGTGACGCTGGCCTGGGCGACGGCGGGCCCGCCGCATTCACGGCGGAGCTCGGCGTGCACCATGCCGTGCGGCTCATTGGCGAGTTTGGACCACATGCCGACCAGGCTGGCGAGCAGGGTGCGCTGCTCCTTGAGCGTGCGGTAGAGCGGCTGCGGTTCCTCCGGTGCGATCTCCCCGGTCACCGGGTTCTTGCGCCGATCGGCGGACCGCTTCGCCTGGCGGGTCTGTCGTTGACGGAGCAACTCGGAGACCTGTTCCGGTTCGAGCAGTCCAGGGATTCCGATGAAGTCGAACTCCTCGTCCGTGCCCGGCTCCGCCAGCTCGCCGAACTCGTCGCCGTTGAACATGACCATGTCGAAGGTGGCCTGGGAATCGATGGCCTGCCAGAGGAACTCTTCCCCGAGTTCGTCGGAGCCCTTCTCCTGCTTGTTCGCTGCGGCGACCATGGCGTCTTCGGGGTTGAACATCCCGTCGTCGCCGTCATCGCGGTTACTGCGGTCCAGTGCGTGGTCGCGTTCGAGTTCCAGCGCGTTGGCGAGACTGAGCAGGCCGGGCACGTTGGGCAGGAAGATCGACGCGGTCTCACCGCGGCGCCTGGCGCGCACGAAGCGGCCGATCGCCTGGGCGAAGAACAGGGGGGTGGACGCGCTGGTGGCGTACACCCCGACCGCGAGCCGGGGAACGTCGACGCCCTCCGACACCATCCGCACCGCCACCATCCAGCGGCGGGTGTTGTGGGCGAACTCATCGATCCGGTCGCTGGACTCCTTCTCATCGGAGAGCACGACCGTGACCGGCTCGCCGGAGATCTCCTCCAGGATCGTGGCGTACGCACGTGCCGTGGTCTGGTCGGTCGCGATGACGAGTCCCCCGGCATCGGGGATGCCGTGCCGTACCTGACTGAGCCGGGAGTCGGCGGCGCGCAAGACGGCGGGAATCCACTGCCCGGTCGGTTCGAGGGCCGTGCGCCAGGCCTGCGAGGTGATGTCCTTCGTGTTGCCCTCGCCGAGCCTGGCTTCCATCTCGTCGCCGGCCCTGGTGCGCCACTTCATGTGACCGGCGTAGACCATGAACATCACCGGGCGCACGACGCCGTCCTCGAGGGCGCGACCGTAGCCGTAGTTGTAGTCGCTCTGGGACAGGCGGATGCCGTGCTCGTCGGGCAGGTAGCTCACGAATGGGATCGGGGAGGTGTCGGAGCGGAACGGGGTGCCGGTGAGCGAGAGCCGCCGGGTGGCCGGTTCGAAGGCCTCGCGGATCGCGTCGCCCCAGCTGAGCGCGTCGCCGCCGTGGTGCACCTCGTCGAGGATGACCAGGGTGCGACTGGACTGGGTCAGCTCCCGGTGCAGGGCGGCGCGGCTGGCCACCTGGGCGTACGTGACGGCCACTCCGTGGAAATGGCTGCCGTACCTGCCATTGGCGTTCTTGAAGCTCGGGTCCAGCCGAATGCCCGCTCGGGCCGCGGCGTCCGCCCACTGGCGCTTGAGGTGTTCGGTCGGGGCGACAACGGTGATCCGGTCGATCAGCCGACGCGCCTTCAGCTCGGCCGCGAGCCGCAGCGCGAAGGTGGTCTTGCCGGCACCGGGGGTGGCCGCGGCCAGGAAGTCGCGCGGCTGGTGCAGGAAGTAGGCCTCGAGGGCCTCGGCCTGCCAGGCCCGAAGCTTGTTCGCGGTGCCCCAGGCGGCGCGCTCGGGGAAGGACGGGGACAGGTGTTCGGCTGCACTCGTTCCCTGGATTGGTTCGAAGGCAGGCAAAGTAGTCACTTCCTAAAATCTAGCAAGGTGCGCCGACAGTTTGGTGCGAACGGGGACAATGGAGTCATGACGACGCCGATGCACCCGTGGTCCCGCTACATCGCCCTCGGAGATTCGTTCACGGAGGGGGTGGGCGATCCGGAGCCGACCAGCCCGGGCGGACACCGAGGCTGGGCGGACCGGGTGGCCGAGGTTCTCAGCCAGGGTACTGAGGATTTCGCCTACGCGAACCTGGCGGTGCGTGGAAAATTGATCGGCCAGATCATCGACGAGCAGATCGATCCCGCCGTCGCCCTGCATCCCGACCTGATCACGATCTCGGCCGGCGGCAACGATGTGCTGCGACCCGGCTCCGATCCGGACCTGATCGCGGCCCGGTGCGAGGAGGCCGTGCGCCGACTCGGGGTCGACGGCGCGACGATCGTGCTGTTCACGGGCGCGGACGTCGGGTTCTCCCCCGTTTTCCGAGGCATCCGTGGCAAGGTCGCGATCTACAATGAGAACATCCGCGCGGTCGCGGCGCGATACGACTGCGTGGTGGCCGACCTCTGGTCGCTCACCGAGATCCAGGAGGCGGGCATGTGGGCTCCGGATCGGCTGCACCTGAACGCCCTCGGCCACCACACCGTGGCGAGGATGGTGCTCGGGGTGCTCAATGTGCCGAACACGCTCGAGCCGACGGCGCCCGAGCCGATGCCCGGAACGACCTGGCGCAAGGCACGCAGCGAGGACATCCTCTGGGCCAGGGAGTACCTGGTGCCGTGGGTCCTGCGCAGGATCCGGCACCAGTCTTCTGGCGATCACGTTCTGCCCAAACGGCCGGAGGCCGGACCGCTCGAGCAGGTCTCTGCCTGATCCGTCCGGGTGTTTGCGGCTAGTTCTCCGCTGCGGCCAACACGCCCGGATGGCTGAAACGCCACTCCGGTCCGGGGTCGCTGATCGTCTTGTCGAGCACGAGCGGAACGCTGACGGTCTTGCCGCCCACGGAGAAGGCGACCGTTCCGACGGGCTCGCCCGCGTCTCCGAGGGTGATCGGGCGTGCCTCGGCAGACGCCGTGACCGGGGTGTCGGACCAGACGAGGGCGGATGCCGACTCGGCGGCGACGGCCTGGCTCTCCTGGCCCCATTTCGTGCCGTAGGACGCGAACGCCGCTCCCTTGTCGGTCAGCGTGACCTCACGGAAGCCGGGCTTCACACTGTCGATCAGGGCCGTGATGCCCTCGTTGAGTTCGGTATGGGTGTTCCCGCCCAGCATGACGCCGACCAGGGTGACGGTTTCCGTGCCGACCGCGAACTCCGCGGAGAAGAGCAGGCAGGCCCCCGCCTCATCGGTGGTGCCGGTCTTCAGGCCGGTGACGCCGTCCTTGCCGAGGAGCTTGTTGGTGTTGGTGACGGTTCCGATCGTGGGTATGTCCGCGGTGCGTTCGGAGACGATGGAGGCCAGCGCCGGGTTCGCGAGCACAAGCTTGCCGATCTCGATCAGGTTCGCGGGGCTGCTCTTGCTGCCCGGCGAGAGCCCGCTCGTGTCGGCGACGGAGGTTGCGTCGAGACCGTTGGCGCCCAGCCACGCCTGCGCTGCGGCGAGGTAGGCATCGACCGAGCCGAACGCCCACACGGCCAGCGAGACGCTGTAGTTGTTCGCCGACGGAAGGATCATCGTTTCCATCGTCTGACGCTGGGTGAGCACCATGCCTGCGGAGACGGGCGCGACCGAGCCGTTCTCAGCGATGGTGTCGTAATAGATGTCGACGTCGGTGTCGGTGAACTTGATGTCCGGCCCGGCCTCGGTGCCGGTGAGGGGCTTCTTGTCGAGCACGACGAGGGCGGTGATCATCTTCGTGATGCTCGCGATCGGAACGGTGTCCTGCTCGCCGGTGGAGCCGAGCACACCGGGGTAGCCGACCGCCCCGATCGCGCCGAAGCCCTCGCCCGGCCAGGCCAACAGTGCTGCGGGCTGGGTCAGGGCTGCCGGTTGGCTCAGCGCCGCGGAGACCTCCGGAACCGGGGCGAGCCCGGTGCCGGCGAGGTAGCCGGCACCGCCGAGGACGACGACGAGAACGCCAACGAAGGCCAGGCGTCGGCGTCGGAAGGTCTGTTCTCGGGTCAGCGGCATCAGTCGAGTGTACCGATGCCGGTCGTAGGGACGCGCAGCGCGTAGAGCGCGACGGCACTGGCCGAGGCGACATTGAGCGAATCGACGCCGTGCAGCATCGGGATCGTCACGACCGTGTCGGCCGCGGAAATCGCCTGCGGGCTGAGGCCGTCACCCTCCGCGCCCAGGATCAGTGCGAGGCGCTCCGGCGGATCCGCGGCGAATGCGTCCAGGCCAACCGCGTTGTCCGACAGGGCGAGCGCGGCCAGGTGGAATCCGGCCTCGTGGAGCAGCGGCACGGCATCCGCCCACTCGGGCAGCCGGGTCCAGGGCACCTGGAGGACCGTGCCCATGCTCACCCTGACGCTCCTCCGGTAGAGCGGATCGGCGCACCGCGGCGTGATCAGGACCGCGTCGGCGCCGAGGCCGGCGACGGAGCGGAAGATCGCACCGACGTTGGTGTGATCGACGATGTCCTCGAGGATCACGATCCGCCGGGCACCTCGGATCAGGTCCGCGGCCGCGGCCAGGGGCGGCCGGTGCATGGCGGCGAGGGCGCCACGGTGCAGGTTGTACCCGGTGAGTCGTTCCAGAACGGCGGCTTCGCCGACATAGACCGGAACGTCGGGCCAGGCGGCGAGGAGCGGCAGCACGTCGGGCAGCCACTGTTCCTGCACGAGAACGGACCGGGGCCGGTGCCCGGCCGCGAGGGCGCGAACGATGACCTTGCTCGACTCCGCGATGTACAGGCCACCGGCCGGTTCCGTGACGCGCCGGAGGGCGACATCCGTGAGCCGGGCGTAATCGGAGAGACCGGGCAGGTCGAGGTCGGTGATGTGAACGATCTGCACCAGATGACGCCTTTCGAGGGAATGAGCGACTCCAGACTGCCAGTAACGTCACCCAGACGAAAACTCGCGAGTTTAGACTCGGGTGTACAGAGGATGGAGCACCATGACCACCGAGACGCTTCCGGTCTCCGACGCGGTCGCCGCCGAGGCGCTGGACACCGTCGCCGAATTGCTGCGCGGCAAGCACACCGTGGTGCTCACCGGCGCCGGGATGAGCACCGACTCCGGCATCCCCGATTACCGGGGCAAGGGCGCACCGGTGCGTACCCCGATGAATTTTCAGACCTTCGTCGCTGACGAACGCGCACGGAAGCGCTATTGGGCCGGCAGCCATCTCGGCTGGCACCGCTTCCGGGCCGCCGAGCCGAACCTCGGTCACCGTTCGCTGGCATTGCTCGAGGAGCGCGGCGCCGTGACCGGCGTGATCACCCAGAACGTCGACGGACTGCACACGCGGGCGGGTTCCCGGCACGTCGTCGACCTGCACGGATCGATGGACCTCGTGGTTTGCCTGGCCTGCGGGCAGGCGTTCGGCCGGGACAGCGTCGCGGCCCGGCTCGAGGAGGCGAACCCGTTCCTCGGCTCCCCGGACACGGTGCGGGTCGCCCCCGATGGCGATGCCGAGGTCGCCGACGTCGACGCGTTCATCGTCCCTGCCTGCACGGTCTGCGGCGGGATGCTCAAACCGAACGTCGTCTTCTTCGGCGAGCTGGTGCCGACCGTCAAGTTCACCGAGGCCACCGCGCTCGTGGCCGGGGCGGAGGCGCTGGTGATCGCGGGGTCCTCGCTCGTGGTGAACTCGGGCATCCGATTGCTCGAACAGGCCCGGCGCCGCAAGCTGCCGATTATCGTGATCAACCGGGGATTCACCAAGGGCGACGGACGAGCGTTGATTAAGCTGGAGGCCGGGACGTCGGAGACGCTCGCGGGCCTCGCGGTCCGCCTTGTCGGCTGACCCCGCCCATGCTCGATGACCGAACGGCGGCCATGACCAGACTCTCGATAGTGCGGCACGGACAGACCGAGTGGAACCTGCGTACCAGGATCCAGGGCAGCACGGATATCCCGCTCAACTCGACCGGCCGTGCGCAGGCCGCCGAGACCGGGCTGCGACTTCGTTCCCGGCACTGGGACGCCATCGTGACGAGTCCGCTCGACCGAGCGCACGAGACCGCCCGGATTCTGGCCGGCGAGCTGGGGCTGGCCAGGCCCGAGGTGGTCGAGGCGCTCACCGAACGTCATCACGGTCAGATCGAGGGACTCACGTTCACCGAACGGCAGTCCCGCTTTCCGAACGGTGTGGCGGTGCCCGGTCTGGAGACCCGCCAGGAGGTGATCGACCGGGTGGTGCCGGCCCTCGGAATGATCGCCGCCGCGCGGCCGGGGCAGTCCGTGCTCGTGGTCTGTCACGGCGGCGTGATCGGCACCCTGCTGCGCCACAGCACGGGCGGCGAGCGGCCCAGGCATGACGAGCTCATCGCCAACGGTTCCGTGCATGACTTCGTCTGGCGCGATGGGCGGCTCAACCTCGAGTTCTTTGACGCGACCGTGCGCACGCTGGCGGAGAACACCCACTACACCGGCTAAGAGCGTGCTCTCTGGGTCAGTGCCGTTCGATCAGCGCTGTCCGTCAGCGCTGTCCGATTAGTGCTGTCCGATCAGTGCTGTCCGATCAGTGCTGTTCGATCAGTGCTGTCCGGTCGGGGCCGGGTCGGTGATGAGCGCCAGCAGGGTCCGCGCGGACCCGGCCCAGGTGAAGCGCCCCGCCTGAATAATCGATCGCCGTGAGCGTTCCGCCCACTCCCCCGGTCGGTCCAGCCCTGTGATGGCCTCGGCCAACGCCCGCGGGTCGGTCGCGCGGAAGTAGAGCGCGGCGTCGCCCCCGATTTCGCGGAAGATGGGAATGTCACTGACCACGACCGGGATGCCCTGGCTCATCGCCTCCACCAGGGGAATTCCGAATCCCTCGTCGAGCGAGGCGGTGACGAGCGCCGTCGCCCCACGGAGCACGGTCGAATATTCTTCGTCGCTGGCGCCGTCGTGGAAGACGAGCTTTGCCTGCGGGGCGAGCGTGGTCAGCCGGGCCCGTTCCGACTCGCCGACCCGGCTCATCAGGTGCAGCTCGTGCCCGGGCAGCCAGGCGACGGCTCGCACGAGCGTGTCCACGTTCTTGTACGGCATGAATGAACCCATGTAGACCAGTCGCCCGGTTTCCGCGGTTTCCCGGCGCGCGGGGGCCTGGCCGAGGGCGCCGGCGGCGTTGGGCACGACGGTCACGGGCCGGTGGGTGAGGCGGTGCTTCGTGATCAGATCGCGCGTGGTCTCCGAGACCGTGACGATCGCGTCCGCTCGGTTCAGCAGCAGCCGTTGCGGCCACCAGGCCAGGTGATAGAGACGCCAGAGCAGTCGAACGGCGGCGGGGAAATCGCGCGGCGGCGTGCGGTTGCGGTAATAGATCAGGTCGTGCACGGTGAGGATCAGCCGATACCGGCGCCCCCAGGAGCCCATGGTCTGCATGGGGCTGAAGACGACGTCCGGCCGCAGCCGATTGACCTGGAGCGCGACGAGGGGCTCCCGCACGCTCGTGGGGGCGCTCACGAGCTGCCAGGGCAGGGCGGGCAGGAGGGCGAGCTGCCGGTGGTCGCTGATCAGCATGATCACGGGGTGCAGCTTGCCTAGTTCGGTGACGAGTCCGGCGGTGTAACGGCTGATGCCGTCGTGACGGTCGAACCGGGTATAGCGGCAATCGACGACGACCCTCATGCGGAGGTCTCCCGGGCGAGGAAATGACGGATCTCGTCCGCGGCCTGGGCCGGGACCTCGTAGTGGATCAGGTGACCCACGTCGGGAATCACCCGCAGGCTCGCGGCGGGGAACAGCGTCTGCAGGCGGTGCTGGGCGGTGACAGGGGTGATGTCGTCCTTCTCGGCCGCGACGAGCAGGGTCGGTTGCCGGATCGAGCCGGCGAACTCGCTGACGTCGGAGCCGACCGACGCGGTGAACGCCTCGAGCACGACCGAGCGGTCGGCGAAGGCGGAGAAGTAGCGGTCGTGCTGGTTGTGGATCCACCTCCGGAGAGCCTTGTCGCCGGTCTTGGCCATCGTGATGCTCATCACCCGAACGATCGCACGGTTGCGGAGCAGGGCGAAGCCGAGCCGTTCGGGCAGCTTCGCCGCCGCCCAGTAGTAGAAGACGGCCAGGCGGGTGAGGATGCCCCGCGGCCCGGAGAGCGCAGGCGCGGCGATCGGGTTCACGAGTACCACCTCGTCCGCGGCGAGGCCGCCGGCCATTGCCGCGGCCACGATGATCGAACCGAAGGAGTGCCCGAGGATCACGGTTCGGCCGCCGAGGGGAAGCGCGCCGACAAACTCGGCCAGCCACTGGCCGTAGCCGGCGATGTCGTGCCCTATCGGGGACAACGGGCCGGACTCGCCGAAGCCGGGCAGGTCGGGGGAAATGATCCGAAAGCCGGGCAGCTGGGCGACGACCGGCTCGAGACCGTGGTGGTCGCCCCGGAACCCGTGGACCATGACGATGGTCGTCGACGCGGCCGGGTCGCCGTACTCCCAGTACCGGGTCGTGCTGCCGAGCACGTCAACGGTGTGCACGGTGACGGGGATCCGGGCGAGCAGTTCGTCGTACGGCGAGGGAACATTCATCAAGCACAGTTTAGGGCCGACTGTGCGCGGGGGCTGGACAGGGACGGTGCCGATGAATCTAGACTCGTGCTGTTCCCGTCGATCAGAGCCCGCCGGGGACCGGAAGGACTCCCGTGAGCTTCACCGCACCCATCCAGCTTCCCGGTCTCACCCTCGACCCGCGCTGGTATCGCCGCGCCGTCTTCTACGAGGTCATGGTGCGATCCTTCGTCGACAGCAACGCCGACGGTAGCGGTGACCTCGCCGGTCTCATCTCGAAACTCGACTACCTGCAGTGGCTCGGCATCGACGCGCTCTGGATCCCGCCGTTCTTCGAGTCGCCGCTCAAGGACGGCGGCTACGACGTGTCCAATTTCCGAACCATCCTGCCGGAATTCGGAACGCTGGAAGAGTTCAAGGAGCTGGTCACCAAGGCTCACGAGCGCAACATGCGCATCATCATCGACCTTCCCCTCAACCACACCTCCGACCAGCACGACTGGTTCCAGCAGTCGCGGGAACACCCCGACGGGCCCTACGGAGACTTCTACGTGTGGAACGACGACGACGAGAAATACCCGTCGATCCGGATCATCTTCACCGACACCGAGGACTCCAACTGGGCGTTCGATTCCGTGCGCCGCCAGTTCTACTTCCACCGATTCTTCTCGCACCAGCCCGACCTCAACTTCGAGATCCCCGCGGTCCACGACGCGATCCACGAGATCATCCGATTCTGGCTGGACCTCGGGGTGGACGGCTTCCGCCTCGACGCGATCCCGTACCTGTATGAGTCGGAGGACGGCAACGGCGAGGGCGAACCGCCCACCCACGAGTTCGTCCGGAAACTCCGGGCGATGGTGGACCGCGACTACCCCGGCCGGATCATCATCGCGGAGGCGAACCAGTGGCCGCGGGAGGTCGCAGCCTTCTTCGGAACGGAGACCGAGCCGGAGTGCCACATGGCCTTCGATTTCCCCGTAATGCCCCGCATCTTCTACTCCCTGCGTTCCCAGCGCGCGGACGAGCTCGTGCGGGTGCTGTCGGAGACCACGGACATCCCCGAGTCCGCCGGTTGGGGTGTCTTCCTGCGCAACCACGACGAACTCACCCTGGAGATGGTCAGCGAGGAATACCGCCAGGCGATGTACGGCTGGTACGCCTACGACCCGCGGATGCGGGCGAATATCGGCATCCGGCGGCGGCTCGCCCCGCTGCTGGACAATTCCCGGCACGAGCTCGAGCTCGCCCATGCCCTCCTGTTCGCCCTCCCCGGCAGCCCCTTCCTGTACTACGGCGACGAGATCGGCATGGGCGACAACATCTGGCTACCCGACCGGGACAGCTCGCGCACGCCGATGCAGTGGACGCCCGACCGCAACGCCGGCTTCTCCGCAGCGGACCCGGGGAAGCTCTACCTTCCGCTCGTGCAGTCGCTCGTCTACAACTACACCCAAACGAACGTGGAGTCCCAGCTCGCCCAGTCGGGGTCACTGTTGCATTGGATTCGGAACGTCATCCGGGTGCGCAAGCTCCATCCGACCTTCGGGCTCGGCACTATCCGGGTGCTCCGCACAGACCATGAATCCATCCTCGCGTTCACCCGGGAGTACGCAGGCTCCGGCACGAACTTCGGGGATCAGCCCGAGACGGTGCTCTGCGTGTTCAGCTTCTCGCACAACCCGATCGCCTTCCGGATCGACGCCCCGGAACTTGCTGGCTCCCGGCTCTATGACATCTTCGGCGGTGCCGTGTTTCCGAGCTTCGACGAGACTGGCGCGCTCACCCTGACCCTCGGAGCGCAGAGCTTCTACTGGTTGCACTGCGGCTAAGCGTGCGGCGCGTGTGGCGACGGCCGGTGACGGTGGTCGCCCGTAGGCTGTGGCCATGAGTAATTGGAGCGACACCCTGGCAGTATTCGACCTCGAGACGACCGGAATCGACGTGGAGACGAGTCGGATCGTGTCGGCGACGGTCGCCGTCATCGACCGGGAAGGGTCGGTGCTCGAACGCGTCGACTGGCTCCTCAACCCGGGCGTGGAGATCCCCGCCCAGGCCACCAACGTGCACGGAATCACAACCGAGCACGCGGTGGCCAACGGTCGAGGCGCCGCGGAGGGCGTCGCCGAGATCGTGGCGACGATTCGGGAACACCTCGGCCGCGGGTTGCCTCTGGTGGCCTACAACGCCCCCTACGACCTGACCCTGCTCAACCGGGAGTCGCTGCGCCACGGCGTCCTGCCGCTGGTGGCTCCCTCGCCGGTCGTCGACCCGCTCGTGATCGACAAGGCCATCGACCGGTACCGGAAGGGCAAGCGAACCCTGGAGGTGACCAGCGCGTTCTACGGCGTGTCCCTGGACGACGCGCACGATTCCGGGGCGGATGCGATCGCGGCCGGCCGGGTGGCCCAGGCCATCGTGCGCGCCCACGGTGGCAAGCTCCCCGTCAGCGTCACTGAACTGCACGACCTGCAGGCGAAATGGTCACTCGAACAGGCGGAGAGCTTCCAGACCTACATGCGCCGGGAACGCGACCCGGAATTCGTGGCGGCCGGCGGCTGGCCGGAGCGCTGATCCGCTCCGCTCCCTGGGAAAGCAGAAGGCGACCAGCCGCAGCTGGTCGCCTTCTGTGTTGCTGAGGTTCTGTGTTGCTGAGGTTCTGTGTTGCTGAGGTTCTGTGTTGCTGAGGTTCTGTGTTGCTGAGGTTCTGTGGTTGCCGCGCGGAGTGAGGCCGCGGGCGCCAGGGGCTGGTTACTTGCCGAAGCCCTTGTAACGCGAGTTGAACTTCTCGACCCGTCCGGCGGAGTCCATGATGCGCTGCTTGCCGGTGTAGAACGGGTGCGACTCGGAGGAGATTTCCACGTCGATGACCGGGTAGGTGGCGCCGTCTTCCCAGTCGATGGTCTTGGAGCTGGAGACCGTCGAACGGGTAAGGAACGTCGCACCCGACGCGAGGTCGCGGAAAACCACGGGAGCGTACGTGGGGTGAATGTCAGACTTCATGAAGACTTCCTTATTGCTGTTCGATTGGTGAGGTGCGCTTCGATCGGCGAGAACAGTCTCGCCAGGTGCGGCAGAAAAAACTATGCGGTCCTAGGACCGACTGTCGAGTTTAGCAGAACCCGGCCGCCGCGACGGCCATTAGGCCGGGGTTCGTGCAGGTCAGACCGCTCGGGCGCTGTAACGCCCGTCCGTTTCGGTCAGTTCGATGGTCAGGCCGAACGCCTCGGTGAGCGACTCGGCCGTCAGCGCCTCGGCGAGGGGCCCGGCACTGACCACCCGACCTCCGGAGAGGAGCAGCACGTGGGTGAAGCCGACCGGGATCTCCTCGACGTGGTGGGTGACCATGATGATGGCCGGTGAATTAGCTTCGCTGGCGAAACCGCCGAGCAGGCGAAGGAGTTCCTCACGGGCGCCGAGGTCGAGGCTGGCGGCCGGTTCGTCGAGGAGCAGGACTTCGGGGTCGGTCATGATCGAGCGCGCTATCTGCACCCGCTTCTGTTCCCCGTCGCTGAGCGTGCCGAACTTGCGGGCGGCGAGGTGGTCCAGGCGCCACTCAGTCAGCACCCGCAGGGCGCGGCGCTCGTCGATGGCCTCGTACTCTTCGTTCCAGCGTCCCGTCACCGAATACGCGGCCGTCATGACGACGTCGAGGACCTTCTCGTTCGCCGGGACCTTGCGGGCCATCGCGGTCGAGGCGAATCCGATCCGGGGGCGCAACTCGAAAAGGTCGGTGCCGCCGATCGGCTCCTCAAGCACCTCGGCGCGGCCACTGGACGGGTGCATCAGCGCGGCCGCTATCTGCAGCAGGGTCGTCTTGCCCGCGCCGTTCGGACCGAGGATGACCCAGCGTTCATTGTCATCAACACTCCAGTTCACTGAGTCGAGGAT
>CAJDUC010000032.1_pt1 | contig 28257 bp, 35 predicted proteins | sample 7390041 | NCBI WGS metagenome assembly CAJDUC01 (sample SAMEA7055666, study PRJEB34461) | soil metagenome | biome: terrestrial ecosystem; feature: Peninsula; material: soil | place: Antarctica | collected 2016 | reverse complement strand
ACAACCGGTTTGGCATGCGGCTGCGTCCAAACCTACGTTGAGGGGATTTCTCTCTAGCCGAGAGTCCCGTGGCAACACCCCTCTGATCTCCCATGACGCCCACGCGTTCTCCTTCGAGAGCGCGAGCGCCCTGGTTTCCCGTTTTGTTTGCAGTTCCATCGAAAGGACACCGTGTCTACCAAGTCACGTACCCGCAGTAAGACCCGCCTCTCGCGGGCACTGGGCATCGCCCTGACCCCCAAGGCCGCGCGCTACCTCGAGAAGCGTCCTTACGCTCCGGGCGAGCACGGCCGCACCAAGCGCAAGACGGACTCCGACTACGCGGTGCGCCTTCGCGAAAAGCAGCGCTTACGTGCCCAGTACGGCATCCGCGAAGCACAGCTGAAGATTGCCTTCGAAGAGGCACGTCGCGCCCAGGGCCTGACCGGTGAGAACCTGGTCGAGATCCTCGAAACCCGCCTCGACGCACTCCTCGTGCGTTCGGCGATCGCCCGCACGACCGCGCAGGCCCGCCAGATGATCGTGCACCGTCACATCCTCATCGACGGTCAGCTCGTCGACCGCCCCTCCTTCCGCGTGAAGCCGGGTCAGCTCATCCACGTCAAGGCAAAGAGCGAGGGCATGGAGCCCTTCCAGGTTGCAGCTGCCGGCGGCCACGTCGACGTGCTCCCGAAGCTCCCGCCGTACCTCGAGGTCGAGATCGACAAACTGCAGGCGCGCCTCGTGCGTCGCCCGAAGCGCATCGAAATCCCCGTGACCTGTGAAGTACAGCTCGTCGTGGAGTACTACGCGGCCCGCTAGGAACTGATTCACCTGCATCGCCCCTGGCGTTGCATCTGAACTACGCTGGAGAGCGGATCACCCCTCGGGGTGGTCCGCTCTTTGCGTTTTCACATGCCGACTTTGGAATGGATGGTTGTCAATGTCAGGTGGGGATATCGCCGGACTGATCGCGGCGGCCGTGTTCGCGGTACTCGTCGGGGTACTCGCGGTGCCGCTGGTGAAACTGGGGCGGGTATTCGACGAGACTACTGCGGCCATCCGTGAGCTCAGCAGCAACGTCACGCCGCTCCTCGAGGAGACGACGGCCACGGTGCACGAGACCAATAAACAGCTGGCCAGGGTGGACACCATCACGGGAAACGTGGCGGATGTCACCGGTAACGTCTCTGCGCTCGTCGCCCTCCTGTCGGCAACGGTCGGTGGCCCGCTGGTCAAGCTCGCCGGCTTCTCCGCGGGCGTGCGTGCCGCCTTCCGGGCGGCTCGACCGTCCGGTGCCCGCCGCCGGCGCGCCTAGTCGGCTACGCTGGAAAGGTGCCGGTCGAGTCTGGGATTCGCCGGTCTGCCCGTGCTCGATGGCGTGATCGATCCGCAACTGCCGTCCGGCGCAAGTCCCAACCCACATCTGGGCCTCCACAATCAGGGGGTCCACACACTTCAGGGAGCATTGTCATGAAGAACTTCATCTGGTTCGTCCTCGGCGTCGGCGTCGGTCTTGTCATTTCCCGCGAAGGCAGCAAGACACGTCAGGGCAAGCAGTTCTTCAGCGACCTCGACACGAAGGCACGCGAGTTCGGCGAAGCCATTTCCGAGGGCTACCGCAAGCGCGAGGCCGAACTCCGCGACGCCATCGGTGGCGCCGCCGAGGTCGCCGCGGACGCCGTCGACGACGCCGGCGATGCGATCGGCGACCTCGCCAAGCCGTAGGTTGCCCACCGGCACCCCTCTCCACCCCGTCTCAACGAATTACGGAACACATGCAGACTGCTGAAATTCGCGGGCGCTGGCTCGACTTCTTCGCGGATCGCGGACACACCGTTGTCCCCTCCGCCTCGCTCGTCAGCGACGACCCCACACTGCTCTTCACGGTGGCCGGCATGGTGCCGTTCGTGCCGTACCTGACCGGGCTGGTCCCTGCACCGTACCCTCGGGCGACCAGCGTGCAGAAGTGTATCCGCACCAACGACATCGAAGAGGTCGGCAAGACGCCGCGCCACGGCACCTTCTTCCAGATGAACGGCAACTTCTCCTTCGGCGACTACTTCAAGGAACAGGCGATCGGCTACGCCTGGGAGCTGCTCACGACCTCGGAGGCCGACGGCGGCTACGGGTTCGCGGAGAAGGACCTCTGGGTCACCGTTTATGAGGACGACGACGAGGCGTTCCGTTATTGGCGCGCGCTCGGCCTGCCGGAGGACCGCATTCAGCGCCTCGGCATGGACACCAACTACTGGTCGACCGGCCAGCCCGGTCCGGCCGGACCCTGCTCCGAGATCTTCTTCGACCGAGGACCGGCCTACGGCATCGACGGCGGCCCCGCCACCGACGACGACCGTTACGTCGAGATCTGGAACCTCGTCTTCATGCAGTACCTGCGCGGCGAGGGCACCGGCAAGAACGACTTCGTCATCCTCGGGGACCTGCCCAAGAAGAACATCGACACCGGCATGGGCCTGGAGCGCGTCGCGTTCCTCAAGCAGGGTGTCGAGAATATGTACGAGATCGACCAGGTTCGCCCGGTCCTCGACCGCGCTGCCGAGCTCGCTGGACGCCGCTACGGCGCATCCCACGAGGACGATGTGCGGATGCGCATCGTCGCCGACCACGTGCGCTCCTCCCTGATGCTGATGAGCGACGGCGTCATGCCCTCCAACGAGGGGCGCGGGTACATCCTGCGCCGCCTGATGCGTCGCAGCGTGCGCGCCATGCGGCTGCTCGGCGTCGACACCGCGTCGTTCACCGAGCTGTTCCCGGCCTCGCGCGACGCCATGGCGAGCGCGTACCCCGAGGTCAAGGCCGACTTCTCCCGGATCAGCCAAGCTGCGTACGCGGAAGAGGAAACCTTCCTCCGCACCCTGGCCAGCGGCAGCAGTGTCCTGGACCTCGCCGTGGCCAAGACCAAGGAAGCCAAGCAGAGCGTCCTCCCCGGCCAGACCGCCTTCCTGCTGCACGACACCTACGGGTTCCCCATCGAGATCACCCTCGAGATGGCGGAGGAAGCCGGACTCAGCGTCAACCGCGACGCGTTCGACACCCTGATGAGCAAGCAGCGGGCGATGGCCAAGGCCGACGCCAAGGCGAAGAAGACCCACCTCGCGGACCTGTCCGTATACAGCGCCTTCCGCGCCGAGGGTGAGACGATCTTCACCGGCTACGACGCGCTGCAGACCGAGTCGTCCGTGCTGGGCATCATCGTCGGCGGCGTCTCCGTCACCAGCGCTGCGGCCGGCGAAATCGCCGAGGTCATCCTTGCCGAGACGGCGCTCTACGCCGAATCCGGTGGCCAGGAGGCCGATGCCGGGCTGATCGTCGGAACGGGCTACGAGCTCGAGGTTATCGACGTGCAGAAACCGGTCAAGGGTCTGATCAGCCACAAGGTGCAGGTCACCTCGGGCGAGGTCGGCGTCGGTGACCGGGCGACCAGCGTGGTCGACCCCGATTGGCGTCGGGGAGCCCGCCAGGCGCACTCCGGCACTCACGTGCTGCACGCCGCGCTGCGGCAGGTGCTCGGCCCGAACGCACACCAGTCCGGTTCGTACAACAAGGCCGGGTTCTTCCGCCTCGACTTCTCCTGGAACCAGGCCCTGTCCGCGGCGACCCGCAGCGAGATCGAGGAGATCTCCAACAACGCCATCCGCGACAACCTGCCAGTAACGACACGGGAGCTGCCGCTCGCCGAAGCGAAGGCGCTCGGCGCAATGGCCCTGTTCAGCGAGAAATACGGCGACCGCGTGCGCGTCGTCGACATCGGCGGTCCGTGGTCCCGGGAACTCTGCGCGGGCACCCACGTGACCACCAGCGCGGAGATCGGCATGATCAGCCTGGTCAGCGAGGCATCCGTCGGGTCCACCAACCGCCGCGTCGAGTCCCTCGTCGGCCTGGAGGCCTTCCGCGACCTCGCCGCCGAACGGTCCATCGTGTCGCTGCTCACCTCGAACCTCAAGACGCCGAAGGAACAGCTGCCCGAGCGCATCAACGACCTGGTGCAGAATCTCAAGGCCGCCGAGAAGAAGATCGCCGCGTTCGAGGCGAGGGCGCTCACCGACAAGGTGCCCGCGCTGGTCGTCGGCGCCGTCCGGGCCGGCTCCGTCAACGTCGTTGCCCAGGACCTGGGTGCGCTGTCGTCCGCCGACGACCTGCGGATGCTGGTCACGGCCACCCGGGAACGGCTCGGCAACGATCCCGCGGTCGTCGCCCTCGCGGCAGTGGTCGCGGACAAGCCCGTCGTTATCGTCGCGACCAACCAGACGGCCAGGGACGCCGGCCACCGTGCGGGTGCCCTCGCCAAGCAGGTCGCCGGAATCCTCGGTGGTGGCGGCGGCGGCAAGGATGACCTCGCCCAAGGCGGCGGCACGAATGTCGCGGCCATCCCGGCAGCGTTGATCGCCGTGCGCGCGAGCGTCGCGGGCTGACCGGTGCGGCACGGGGTGCGGGTGGGCGTTGACGTTGGCACCGCCAGGATCGGGGTGGCCAGAAGTGACCCGCACGGCATGCTGGCCACCCCGGTCGAAACCGTCAGCCGCGACCACGCCGGCACCGCCGACCTGATCCGGATCGAGTCGATCGTGACCGAGATCGACGCCATCGAGGTCGTGGTCGGCCTGCCGCTGGCCCTCTCGGGCAACCGGACCGCGTCCACCAACGATGCCGTCGGCTTTGCCGAGCTGCTCGCTTCGCGGCTGACCGTTCCCGTGCGCCTGGTCGATGAACGGCTCTCCACCGTTGCCGCGCAAACCGTCTTGCGGGCCGCCGGGCGTAAGGCGAAGACGCAGCGCCCAGTGGTCGACCAGGTTGCCGCAACTATAATTCTGCAACACGCTCTGGACACCGAACGTGCGCTGGGCACGCCGCCTGGTTCTGCCGTGGCCCCGCCCGGCTACTCCGCGGTTCAGCCCATAGCTCCGACCGAAGGGCCGTAACCGTGCCGAATCTTCCCCCCGCGCCCGATGGGCCGCCGCAAGAACCCGACCCCGTTGACTGGGACGCTTTCCTCGGCCAGGCGGCACCGGGAGAGGATTCCGCGGGAGAGGCTCGCCGCGCCGCCGCGGAAAAGCCGTTGCCGTCCCGGCGCTCGACCCGCGACTCCCACATCGGTGGCACCCGGTCCGGCCGCCGCACCCAGCTTGCCCCGCCGAGGGAGAAACGCAGCCGAAAGGGCGGCTGGGGCTGCCTGATCGTTCTCCTGGTCCTGATCGGCCTCGGCACCGGCGCCGCGGTATTCCTGCAGGGCCCGATCAACCAACTGGTCGCCCTGGTGTCGGGACCGGCCGACTACTCCGGAACCGGGGAGAAGAAGGTCGTCTTCATCATCCACGACGGCCAGACCGGGCAGGACGTGGCGAAGGACCTCGCCGACCAGGACGTGGTCAAGAGCTTCGACGCGTTCTACGGACTCCTCCTCAAGGAATCTCCCGCCCCCGTTTTCCAGCCCGGCGCCTACCAGGTCTCGACCAAGATGAGCGCCCGCGCCGCCCTGGATGCGCTGATCGACCCGGCCAACAAACTCGAACAGACCGTCGTCGTGCCCGAGGGCACCGCGGCCACCTCCGTGCTGCGCTTGATCAGCGAGGGGACGAGCCTGCCACTGGCCGACCTGAACGCGGCCGCGGCCGACGTAGGCTCCTACGGCCTCCCGGCAGAGGCGACGACGCTCGAGGGATTCCTGTTCCCCGCCACCTACACCTTCCCGCCCGGCGTGTCGGCCCACGATGCGGTGAAGACACTAGTCGATCGCCAGTTCACCGCCCTGGACGACGCCGGTGTCGCCCCCGCCGACCGGTGGCGCACCATCGTGCTCGCCTCTCTCATCCAGCGCGAGGCCGGCCTCACCCCCGACTACTACAAGGTCTCCCGGGTCTTCCTCAACCGGCTCGACCCGGCACAGTGGGCGAGCGGGCTGCTCCAGTCTGACGCCACCGTCGCCTACGGCACCGGCAACACCGACCTGGTCACCACCACGGATGCCGAACGCGCCGACGCCGGCAACAAATACAACACCTATGCCCACCCCGGGCTCCCCGTCGGTCCGATCTCCAACCCGGGCGACCTCGCCATCGACGCCGCGCTGCACCCCGCCGACGGCAGCTGGCTGTTCTTCGTCACCTGGAACCTTGACACGGGGGAGACGATCTTCTCCACCACCGTTGAGGAACACGACGCCGCCGTGGTGAAATGGCAGGCCTGGATGAAGGAGCACCCCGAATATGGTTGATTCCCCCTCGTTCGCCGAGACCACGGCCGAGACAACGGCCGTTACCCGGCTGGCCGTGCTCGGCTCGCCGATCGCCCACTCGCAGTCGCCCGCCCTGCACCGGGCGGCCTATGCGGCCCTCGGGCTGGCCTGGCGCTACGACGCCGTCGACGTTCCAGCCGGCGGCCTCGGCGAATTTCTCGGCGGCCTCGGCAGCGAGTGGCGTGGCCTGTCCCTGACCATGCCGCTGAAGCAGGAGGCACTCGGCCACCTCGACAGCGTCGACAAACTGGCGACGGTGACCGGCGCCGCGAACACGGTGCTCATCGGGACGGACGACGGACGGCGCACCCTGCACGGGTTCAACACGGACGTCACCGGCCTGGTGCGGGCACTGGCCGAGGCCGGGATGCGGAGTGCCCGGCGGGTGACGGTGCTCGGTGCAGGCGCGACCGCAGCATCCGCAGTCGTCGCTGCCGCCGAGCTCGGCGCCGAGGCTGTCGAGGTTCTCGCTCGAACGCCCGCGAAGGCCGCGCCGCTGGTCGGACTCGGTCGAAACGTCGGTGTCGTGGTGTCGGTCGCGTCCTGGGCGGGCACATCGGACCCGGGCCGGGACAGCGATCTCGTGATCTGCACCCTTCCCGGTGGGGTGTCACCCCGGGATGAGTTCCCCGAGGAGCTTCGCCGTCACGCGCTGCTCTTCGACGTCAGCTACGCCCCGTGGCCGAGCGGCCTCGCATCGAGCTGGCTGCGAGCGGGGGGCACCGTGATCTCCGGACTCGAGCTCCTGCTCCAGCAGGCCCTCGTGCAGGTGCGCATCTTCGTGGCCGGGGATCCGTTCGAACCATTGCCCGGCGAGGACGCGGTGCTGGCCGCCATGCGCGGCGCGCTGGCCCGACAGCCTGTGAAAGAATAAACCCATGCTTCGTTGGCTCACCGCCGGAGAGTCCCACGGCCCCGAACTCATCGCCATTGTCGAGGGTTTGCCCGCTGGAATCCCGGTCACTCTTGATGCGATCCGCCTCGATCTGGCGCGCCGGAAACTCGGCTACGGCCGAGGCGCCCGGATGTCGTTCGAACAGGACGAACTCCACGTCTCCGGGGGAGTGCGCCACGGCTTCACCCTCGGTGGCCCCGTCGCCCTGCGGATCGGCAACACCGAATGGCCCAAGTGGGTCGACGTGATGAGCCCCGAGCCGGTGGACGCCGCCGCGACCACTCGCGGCCGGGGCGCACCTTTGACCCGCCCCCGGCCCGGCCACGCCGACCTGGCCGGCATGCAGAAATACGGCTTCGACGAGGCCCGCCCTGTACTCGAACGCGCCAGTGCCAGGGAGACGGCGGCCCGGGTCGCGTTGGGCGCCATCGCCAGGTCGTTCCTCGCTGAACTCGGCATCACCCTGGTCAGCCACACGCTCGCGATCGGGCCCGTTCGGGTGCCGGAGGGGTCCGCGCTGCCGACCCTCGCCGACGTCGCCACTCTCGACGACGACCCGCTGCGCTGCTTCGACCCGGCCACCTCCGCCCTCATGGTGTCCGAAGTGGACCAGGCCCACAAGGACGGCGACACCCTCGGCGGCGTCGTCGAGGTGCTCGCCTACAATCTCCCGCCCGGACTGGGCTCGTTCGTGCACTGGGACCGTCGCCTCGACTCCCAGCTCGCCGCGGCGCTGATGGGCATCCAGGCGATCAAGGGGGTCGAGGTCGGCGACGGCTTCCTCACCACCACCCGGCGTGGCTCCGACGCGCACGACGAACTCGTCCAGTCCGACGGACGCATCCAGCGGGTCAGCGACAAGGCCGGCGGCACGGAGGGCGGAATGAGCACCGGAACCGTGCTGCGCGTCCGCGCCGGCATGAAGCCGATCGCCACGATTCCACGCGCCCTGCGCACGGTCGACGTGGCCACGAGCGAAGCCGCCCCAGCGCACCACCAGCGCTCGGATGTCTGCGCGGTACCCGCCGCCGGCGTGGTCGCCGAGGCCATGGTCGCCCTGGTCCTCGCCAACTCGGTGCTCGAGAAGTTCGGGGGCGATTCCATCGACGAGACCCGGCGCAACCTCGACTCCTACCTGGAGCACATCCCGGAGAACCTCAAAACGGGCGCGTCGAGCGACGCCTCCCTGTGAGTCGACCCGGCCGGGCAGGCCAGGGCACGTCGGGGTGCGGGGCGTGACGGATCATCCGTTGCTCCCACTGGTGCTGATCGGGCCGATGGCGTCGGGCAAGTCGAAGGTCGGCCGGCGCGTGGCCCGGGCGCTCGAGTTGCCATTCATCGACACCGACACCCGGATCGTCGCCGAACACGGGGCCATCCGGGATCTCTTCGAGCAGCACGGTGAGGAACACTTCCGAGCGCTCGAACGGGACGCGGTGGCGGAGGCCATCGCCGAGGACGCCGTCGTTTCCCTCGGTGGGGGAGCCGTGCTCGACCCGGCGACCCAGGCCGCCCTGGTCCGGTGCACCGTCATCTACCTGAGCGTGTCCGCGAACGCCGTCAAGGCGCGCATCGGCGGCGGCAAACGCCCGCTGCTCAAGGACGGCCTCGCCGACTGGAAACGCATCTACGCCGAACGCCGGCCCCTTTACGAGGCGTTGGCGACCGCCCGCTTCGACACCTCACACCGACCGCTTGACGTCATCGCGAGAGACGTCGTGACCTGGGTAAGAAAGAGATCGTGACCGGAACAACTGCGCCCGAACCCACCGAACCGACCCCCGAGACCACGCCGACGACCGTGATCCAGGTGAACGGCACCGAACCGTACCCGGTGCTCATCGGCCGAGGCCTCGTCGCTGACGTCAGCGAACACCTCGGCGACAAGGTCGCCAAGGTCCTGATCGTGCACACCGCTACCCTCGGCGCGCGCGCCGTGGCCCTCCGGGAGAGTCTCCTCGGACGCTACGAGGTGCTGATCGCCGAGGTTCCCGACGCGGAGGCCGCGAAGCGTGTCGAGGTGGCCGCGTTCTGCTGGCAGGTGATGGGGCAGGCCGACTTCAGCCGAACGGACGCCGTGATCGGCTTCGGTGGCGGGGCCGTCACCGACCTGGCCGGCTTCGTCGCTGCCACCTGGCTGCGCGGGGTGCGCCTGGTTCAGATCCCCACCAGCGTGCTCGGCATGGTCGACGCGGCCGTCGGAGGCAAGAACGGCATCAACACCGCCGAGGGCAAGAACCTGGTCGGCACGTTCTACGCGCCCGCCGCAGTGCTCTGCGACCTCGACACCCTCGACGACCTGCCGCGGAATGAGCTCCTCGCCGGATTCGCCGAGATCGTGAAGGCGGGATTCATCCAGGTTCCCGAGATCCTCGACATCGTCGAGGCGGATGTCGCGATGGTCACCGACCCGACCACCTCGCAATTCCGCCGGGTGATGGAACTGGCCATCGAGATGAAGGCGCGAGTCGTCGGCGAGGACTTCAAGGAGTCCGGGCTGCGCGAGATCCTCAACTACGGTCACACCCTCGGTCACGCCGTGGAGCACGCCGAGCGCTACGGCTGGCGCCATGGCGCCGCGGTTGCCGTGGGGATGATGTTCGCGGCCGAACTCGCCCGGCTGAGCGGGCGGCTCTCCGACGAGGCCGTGAACCGGCACCGGAGCATCCTCGAGTCCCTCACCCTGCCGACCAGTTACCCGGTCGGACGCTGGAACACCCTCCTGGCCACGATGCAGCGGGACAAGAAGACCCGCAGCGGGATGCTCCGGTTCATCGTGCTCGACGACATCGGCAAGCCGACCGTGCTCGAGGGCCCGGACACGTCGCTTCTGTTCGCCGCCTACCAGGAAATCGGGTCCTGACCCGGCGCGGTTTCGTCGCCGGTTCCTTCCGCCCGGGGCCGACCGGGACAAGGCCGCACCCTCGACAGCGCCCTCGACAGCGCCCTCGACCGCGCCCTCGACCGTGCCGCCGCGCGAACCGCCGCGCCGAAATCCCGCCCGCCGGCCCCCGCCCCGGGCGCTGCCGACGCGCCTGGACGTGCTCGGGCGGGACCACGGCCGGCTCGACACCGGGGACGCCGCCACGTACATCGACATCGACATCGGCAAGCAGGAAGGCGCCCGTCTGGCGGGGCCGGGGTCTGGTCGCGCAACGGCAACGTGGCCTACCGGGCCGGACGGGACATCCACGGGGCCGGGTCTGGGTCAACAACTACCACCACTACCCGGCCGGCGCGGCGATCGGCGGCTACAAGAGTTCCGGGATCGGCCGCGAGAACAACAAGCTCGCCCTCGGGCACTACCAGCAGACGAAGAACCTGCTCGTGTCCTACTCCGAAAAGCCGCTGGGCTTCTTCTAACCCCCAGCCGCCTGCGGAGGCAGGGCCGCCGAAGAAGTGTTTCGGCGGCCCTGCCTCCGGTGCACCCACCCGACCCGAAAGAGAATTCGACCATGGTCACATCGGCAGCGCATCCGGCGACAGAGGACCCGGCAGCAGCGCGACCAGCAGCCGTCATCGGCACCGTCACCGTGCCGGGGGAGACGGTGTCGCGCGTCGAACTCAGCCCGACGGCCGTCACCACCCGTCGTGAACTCTGGCACGAGTTCGGGCCGCTCATGTTCCACCAGTCCGGCGGTTGCTGCGACGGCAGCTCACCGATGTGCTTCCCCGACGGTGGATTCATCACCTCCGACCGGGATGTGCTCCTCGGTCGCCTCGACATCGCGCCCGCGGGCGTCGCCCCGCAACCGCTCGACTTCTGGATCTCCGCCGAGCAGTTCGCCCACTGGAGCCACACCTACCTCACCGTCGATGTCGTGCCGGGCCGCGGGAGCGGCTGCTCCGTCGAGGCGCCCCGCGGCGTGCGGTTCCTGATTCGGTCGCGCCTGATGGACGCGGTCGGCTGACCCGACGGAAGCATCTCCTCCACAGGACGGCCTCGTCGCCACACCCTGTGCACACAGAGAAACCTAGGGGGTATCGGGGGCATCCTGACCGGCATGACCAGTTCGCTTCGCATCGAAGACTCCCCACCCGTGACCACCGTCGACGAGGCGCGGGAGCGCGTGCGCGACCTCGTCGGCCCGGCCATTCGGCCCCAGCTCTGGTTCATGTTCCTTGACCGGGCGGGCCACCAGCTGCCGGTGCTGATCCCCGTCGACGGAATTCCGCTGCGCCCCGAGCCGGGTGGGTCGGCGGTGATCGCCGCGAGGCTGGCCGAACTCCTTGAGGACCTTGCTCCCGGCGGCAGCGTCATCCTGACCCTGGAACGGCCCGGTTCAGCGGCCTTGACCGCGCCCGATCAGGCGTGGGCACAGGAATTCGTCGAGTCCTTCGGCTCGGTTCTGACGATCACCGGCATGTTCGTGGCGCACGACGAGGGAGTCTGCGAACTGACGGGCTGATCCGGGCAGAGTACCGCTCGGCTACTGTGGGGAGGTGAACGAGACCCTGCCCCCGTGCCCCGAATGCTCCAGCGAACTCACCTACGAAATGGGGTCGTTGCTCGTCTGCCCGCTCTGCGCCCACGAGTGGGCCCCGGTCGGCGCGGAAGACGCCGCACCCACCGGGCCGGCCGTGATCACGGATGCGTTCGGCACGGTCCTGGCCGACGGTGACACCGTCACGGTGATCAAGGACCTCAAGGTCAAGGGGAGTTCCAGCGTGATCAAGGTCGGCACCAAGGTGCGCGGCATCCGGTTGGTCGACGGTGTCGGCGACCACGACATCGACTGCAGGGTGGACGGCGTCGGTTCGATGCAGCTCAAATCCAGCCTGGTGAAGAAGGTCTGATAGCCAGCTCTATCCGCGCGTCTGCCACCCGGTAGTCCCAGCGGAGGCAGACGGACGGTGTGCGACCGGGGTCAGATCAGGGACGCACGTGGACGCCATCGGTTTTGGCGGACTGGACACAGCAGCCATCGCCGGTCCGACCGAGAGCGCGGGCGCCCCCGTGACGGCAAGGGTGCCGCGTGACCTCAGCCGGCGATCAGCTTCACGAAATGAGTGCGCTTGAGCAGCCTCAGTACCCGCCGCTGGAACGGCGTGAAGGCGGCGATGCCCTCGGCGGTCGTCAGAGGTGCGAGCCCGATGATCCTCGTGGTGACTCCGTCGCGCACGATCTCGCCGCCGTTGGCCGCGACCAGATTCCGGTACCAGTTGACCTCGGGGCCGTAGGTGAGCTCGCAGACGAATCCTCCGTCGATCGGCTGAACGATGATCGGTGTCTCAAAGGTCTTGCCGCTCCTGCGGCCCACGGTACGCACCAGCGAGAAATGCTCGCTTCCCCGGCGGGCCATGCGCGCGGTCAGTCGATTCAGACTGTGCTTGATCGCGAACAACCAGCCCTTGCGTAGCTTCGATGCGAGGCTCATGCGAGCAGCATGTCACAGGGCCGGCCCGCGAGGCAGGGTTCACCTAGCGCAGGTCCCGCAGTCGGTCGGTGATGCTGTTCTCCTCACCCGCTCGCCGCTCGTAGGTGACGGCGATGATCAGAAGCACGGCGCCGACTACGGCCAGGGTGATCCACCATGGCATCGACTCGATGCCCCGCCCGATCTGCACCAGGAAGACGAGAACATTCTCGATCGGAAGAACGACTATGCCGAGCAGAAACGGGGCCGCAAGCTTGCGCCGCGAGCCCATGAGAATGGCGCCGAGCGCAATCAAGATCACGAGAATCGCACGCCAGGTCTGCGGGTCGGTGAAGGTGGCGATGACCGAGGCCAGGAGCATCGTCACGATGCCGGGGGCCAGTAGTGGCCACGAGCCTCTCCAGCCGGCGGGCCAACTATGGACGGTGCGGGTGGAAACGTCTCCACCGCCCGGATGCGGGCGCGCACCGTGCAGAAGAACGGCGCCGGCCATGAGCAGGAAGAGGCCCAACGGCACGGAGAACCATTCGACCCGCAGATCACGTGGACTCCACGCCACGACCCCGGTGACGAAGGCAATCGCGAAGACGAACCACACAGCAGGCAGGCTGGTCGGACCGGTGCGCAGTCGCCAGGCGATGACGACGACGACCGCGAGGTACACGAGCATGAGCGCCCACATCGTCCAGATGGTGAACCAATCGCGTTCGATGGCGCTCCAGGCCGCGACGGCGACGTACAGCGCAGCGGGCGCAAACAACCAGCGGGTGAGAGCCAACCGCGACCCCTCCGCGGCGACTCCGCGGATCGCACGCGCTGCAGCGGCAGCAGGCAGTGCTCCTGCCAGGCCGATGCCGAGGCACAGCACGATGAGCGGCACCCCTCCGCTCGCTATCGGGTCGGCTCCGAGACCGAATCTCACACCCTGGATCGCACCGGCCGCTCCGGCCAGGATGGCGACGCACAGGGTGGGCAATTTCAGGATGCGCAACGACTCAGTGCGCGTGGACGGCCGTCGGCCGAGCGTCATGCCGAGGCCCAGCAGAAGCCAGGAAGCGGCGACCAGTCCATAGCCACGCCACGGAGCGAGAGCCGAAGAGCCCGTGCCGTTCAACGCCAGCACCGCGACGAGAGGAGCGACCGCCACGACGAGGCCAGTCGCGTAAAGCGGCGTGGCAGGTAAACCGCGTGCGGTGAGGATCAGCCCGAGAGCAACGGCGGCCAGGCTCGGCGGGAGCAGGTAGGGCTCGAGCCCGCTGATTCCGGCCAAGGCCCATAAACACCAGAGTGCACCGGTGAACGCGGCAGCAGCGAGCCACCAGCCGTATCGACGCTTCGCCCAGACGGACGTGGACACCGCGCCGAGCCCGACGACGACCAGCACAATGAAGGTGGTCGGCAGGCCTGCGGCGATGCGCACGAGCGCAAGCCCAACGGCGATCGCGCCGGTGAGCAGGGTGGAGCCTTCGATCGCGATCCGAGCGGCAGTGGCATCCCGAGCCGCCATTCCGCGCTTCCGCAGGATTCCGCCGATCAGACCCGTACTGGGGAGCACGATTGCCACGATGGCGGCGATCACCGGCAGCGTCACCGGAGACGCGCTGCTCAGGAGCACCTGTGCACCCAGGCAGATCACCACGACGGCGAGTGACGGAACGAGGAGACCGGCAGCGATCGCGCGCAGCACGATACCGAGGCCGGGACGCCTCGTATTGAGAAGGGTGAGTGCGAGCAGGAAGATGAGAGCAGTCGAAAGTGCTGTCCAGCCGCTGCGTTCGAAGATGACCTGCACGACCCCGATCAGGAACGGAACCGCTGTGACCACCAGGATCGAGTACCAGGCTGGAGGCGCAACCCGACGGAGGAAGGTTGCGGCAATCGCGCCGATCGAGGCGAGAGCGCTCGTGAGGCAGAGCACCGCAATGGTGCCCACGCCCAGCAGCCCGAGCGCCGTTGCGAAGACGAACAGCGCGTAGGCGAAACCCGCACCGACGTGCAGGAACCGTGCCCGGGCCGGCACCGCGCGCGCTAAAACAGCGATCGTGGCCACGATCGCGATTCCCGCCCAGGCGGTGACGCCCTCGTCGACCAGGGAGCAAACAATGGCAAGGAGCACCGCGACATGACCGCCCACCGCGAGAGGCAGCCGTATCGTGAACGAGGCATCCCGGATGCGCGGAACCGCGACGAGTGCGCCACTCACCGCCACCGCCAGGCCCAGGGCGATCGCGATCCGTGCCCCGAGGGACAAGGCGGGCAGACAGGCGAGCACCAGCCCGGCGATGGCGGACAGCCAGACCGCAAGCGAGCCGGTGGCCTGGGCCAGCTTCGGCGCTCCAGCTCGAGCTCCAGTTCCTGGCTGGCTACCATTCGTCAGCCCGGCGTCCCGGCGGGTCGTGTAAGTCGAGAAAACCCCCAGGCCGGCCGCCATGGCACCAAGACCCAGCGCGACCGCGAGGACGCCGCCCGGAGGCAGGATGCCGCTCGCACCGAGGTCTGAGCCGCTGAGAGACATGAGCACGGTTTCCGCCCCGATCAGCAGCGCGAGGAAAACCGGGGGGAGCAGGCTCACGCCGGCAAGGGCGAACACGCCGCCCAGGAAAGCTCGCCGCTGCAGTGCGCGCACCCTCGGAGCGAGCGCATCCAGAGCCAACAGTGCCACGGCGCCTGCGCCTGGCGTCAGGGCGTAATACCACACGCCCGCATCGATATCCCCCAATGCGAATGCGAACGGGAAGCTGACGAAGGCCGCCATCCCCGCGGCTCCCGTCATGGCGCTCCAGAAGGTTCTGGTGACTTGCCGTGTCGAGAGGGCGGCGAGCACCGCCACGGCGCTCAACACGGCGGTGACCGTCAACCAGTACTCGGTCGTGTTGCCAAGCCCCGTGACCCAGACCTGGGCCAGCGCGATCACGGTTGCCACGACCTGGAAAGATGCAATCGTCACCCTCTCCGACCGGAGACGTCCATCGAAGCGCCGTGCCAGAGCGGGTATGGCACCCAGGAGTGCGAGCGCGACGAAGGCAGCGCCAAGGTGGCCCAGTGCCGCCGACCGGGTGGTTCCGCCCGCGTATCCCAGCAGTGCGGGAACGATGAAAAGCCCGAACAGCGAAATCCAGAGCCAGCTACGGATGCGTGCGCGCGTTGACACGAAGCCCATGAGCGTGCCGCTGACGAGCGTTCCGACGGCGGCGAGGGCCCAGGGGCTGACACCGGTCTGTGTGAGTTCCGAGAACGCGTAGACGTCGAGGGCGACGAAGACCATCCCGAGGCCGCCGACCGCCTCGGCCGAGAATTGCAGCGCACGCCGAGCAAGAAGCCAGGCACCACCCAGGAAGAGGAGCGTGATCAGTCCGACGATCACGCTGCGCAGGGTGCGATCCGTCAGGTCCGGGTTGAAGAAGGTGAAGACAACGGCGGAAACCGCGAAGAGTCCGGCTCCCGCGACCGCCAATACTGACTGCACCGCCCAGCTCGACTGGGGCACAGCGGTGATCGCGGCAGCAGAATTGGTGCCGCGTAGCTCGGCAACCCGGTCCGGCTCCGCTATCGATGGCGGCACTACGGCGCCGGTCTTGCTCGCAGGGGAGCGACGGGGAATGCGGTCAAGTACCTGCTGCCGTGTCATGAGCGCGGCGGCGGCCGATTCCGACGCTGCCCAGAGCTCGTTCGTCAGCTCAGCGCCCAGTTCGGCACCGCACGTGCGGCAACTTCGATCGAACGGCGCGGCGGCCCTGCAGACCGGGCACGACGCGCTGTCAAGGAGGTGACGAATCGCGACATCACTCCAGTTACGCACGCCGCGCTGCACGGTCATGAGGCTGTCACTGTCGTCGTCGCGTCCGAACTGTCGGCATCGTCCGGCACCCACATGAAGATGTCCCCGGGCTGACACTCGAGCACGCGGCAGATCGCGTCAAGGGTCGAGAACCGCACCGCCTTCGCCCGACCGTTCTTGAGCACGGAGACGTTCGCCGGAGTGATGTCGATTGCGGCAGCGAAGTCGGAGACCGACATCTTTTTCTTCGCGAGCTCGACGTCGAGGTTGATCACGATGGGCATCAGACCACTTCCGACAGGTCGTGTTCGAGTTGTGAGGCCTTTCGCAGGAGACCGCGCAACACCACCATGAGGAGGGTGAGTCCGGAGCCGACGACGATTCCGAGCGAGCACAGGATGACGACCGAAGGGGAGGCAACGCCGGCCATGAAAAGGGTGAGGAACGACCCGACGATGAGGAGTGTCGCCAGGGCGACCGTGCCGAGGATGATGTCGACGTACGTGAACGCATCGTTGCTGAAGATGCTGGATGCCCGCACCAGTGACAAGAGTCGCCACACGCAGACGAGCGAGATCTGCACGCAGAATAGAAAGCCAACGGTGATGAGAATCCCCAGCACCTTGAGGTATCCCAGCCCGGCGGATCTTTCCACCATCTGCTGGGCGACCTCCGGAACCACAAACACCTGGCACACCAGTAAAAGTGCAATCAGTACGACGATCAGGCCTTTGAGAGTATCAATCGCGGTCCGATGCATGTGGCTCCTATCGATTATCGGCATTCATCTATCGATAAACAATATACACACCGCTGTGTCGGCAGTCGGGACATCGGGAAAAGAATCTTCCCACCTCTTGCGGGATCCGTGCTCGCTCGTTATCGTACAATCAAATGGTTGTATCAGAGCTTTCCGATCAGGATGTAAACCGCATCTTCCGCGCCCTCGCGGACGCGACGCGGCGCGACATCCTGCGTCGCACACTTGTCGCCGACGTCTCGGTGTCGCAGTTGGCGGACTCGTACGAGATGTCCTTCGCGGCAGTCCAGAAGCACGTTGCCGTTCTGGAGGAGGCGAGGCTCGTAACCAAAGAACCACGCGGCCGCGAGCGTTTGGTGCGGGGAAACCTTGATCGCATCCGACAGGCGCAGAGACTCCTCGACCACTTCGACGAGATCTGGCGTGCGCGCATCGACCGCCTCGACATCCTTCTAGCTGAAGGCGATCCCGCTCCACCTGACACCTGAGCCCTGACACCTAACACCTGACTGAGAGGAAAATCATGCCCGTCACCTCCGTCGAGAAGGACCTCGACCAGCTCACCATCACGATCGTCGCCGACTTCACGGCGCCCCGGCGCCGGCTGTGGGACGCCTATACCGATCCGCGCCAGATCGAGCGGTTCTGGGGCCCGCCGACCTATCCGGCGACGTTCCTCCGCCACGACGCCGTGGCCGGTGGACGCAGCGTTTACGTCATGACCGGTCCCGAGGGTGACGCCCACTACGGGTGCTGGGATTGGACCTCGGCCGCCGCGCCCGGCGATTTCGAAGTGCTTGACAGGTTCTCGGATGCCGCGGGCGTGCCGAACCCGGACCTGCCGACCACTCGGATGGACTTCGCCTTCGACGAGACGAACGAGGGCAGCCGGCTGAGGACGACCTCGTACTTCGACTCTCTCGAACAGATGCAGCAGCTCCTTGACATGGGCATGCTCGATGGCACTCGTCAGGCCATGGCCCAGATCGACACTGTGTTGGCCGATCTGGCCTCATTCGTCTCCGAGCGTCAGGCGGAGGCGCAGATCCTCAGCGCTAATCAGGTGCGGGTGGCACGGGTCATCCGCGGCACAGTCGACCAGGTCTGGCGTGCACATACCGATGCTGCACTCATGAAGAAGTGGTTGCTCGGACCCGACGGATGGTCGATGCCCGTCTGTGAGGTTGCGACCGCGGTCGGCGACACGTATCGCTACGAGTGGCAGCGGGACGGCGGTGACGAGCGTTTCGGCTTCACCGGGGAACTGGTTGAGTCGGAGGAGCCGTACCGCGCGGTCACGACGGAGGCGATGATCGGGATGGACTTCCCGTCAACGCTCAACGAGCTGACCCTCACCCCTGTCGAGGGTGGAACCCTCCTCTCGATCGTGATCACCTATGCGAACGCGGAGCAGCGCGACGCGGTCCTCGCGACCGGCATGACCGACGGAATGGAGACGAGCTACCAGCGCCTCGAGGGGCTGCTGCAGCCGGCGTTGGCGTAGTCAGCGGGGAGGGTTCGGTCGCCACCGGATGACGGCGGCGACCACACGGATCTCCACGAGCGCTCCGCGCACGCCGAGCCCGATGAACGGCCGACAGCGGCCAGGGGATGGCAATCGGAATATTGTGACACAAAGGACCATGTTGAGGGATCTCTGGCTACGCTTCGAAGCAGTGAGACAATCTCCCGTCCGGAACCCTGAAGGAGTCCTCCATGGCCGCGCTCAAAGAAGTCCTCTCCGCCAACGCCGCATATGCGGAGAATTTCGGCGACAAGTCCGAACTCGCCCTACCGCCAGCTCGGGGCTTTGCGATCCTCACCTGCATGGATGCACGCCTGGACCCGGCCAAGTACGCCGGTCTGAGCGAGGGCGACGCTCACGTTATCCGCAACGCGGGGGGACGAGCCTCCGACGATGCCATCCGTTCGCTTGTCATCTCGTACAAACTCCTGGGCACCAAGGAATGGTTCGTCATCCACCACACCAACTGTGGGATGGAGTTCTTCACCGACGACGTCATGCGGGGGCTCCTGGCCAACAGCCTGCAGACGGCCGCTCTGGGCGAAGCCGGCTTCTACGATGTCGGTACGGGTCCGGGCTCGGCCGAGGCGAAGTACATCGACTGGCTGACCATCGCCGACCAGTCGGCGAGCGTGCTCGAAGATGTCGCACGTATCAAGGCCCATCCCCTGGTCCCCAGCGGGATCCCGGTGTACGGCTACATCTATGACGTGGCGACGGGACGCCTCGTCGAGGTGCCGGCGGCCACTGCGGCAGGGTCCTCGACCTAGGCCTTCGTTCCTGATTGGGCTCACCGGGCCGTGCGGCGAGTGAAGACCAGATGGACGACTCCGAGTGGTGAAGGGGTCGCCTAGATTTCAACCCTTCCATTCTTCGTCCGCCCAGGGGCCGCGTTGAGGCCCGAATTTGTTGCGCCCCATGATCTCTACGCCGATCCCGGACCCCCACGCGCTGGCGAACGCGTCGTCGACGCCGAAAGATCCCTCCGACTCCCCGTGGATTCCCATCTCGTGAAAGGTACGCGTCTCGATCGCCCATTCCAGGAGCCGTGAGCCGGCGTGACCGAATGGAGCGTCGAGTTGCTGGCCCTCGCCTGTTCCAAAGCCGTCGAGGGAGACCGAGAAATTGTGCACACGGACGAGTGACACGTCATCTCCTGAAGTGTTCGTCGAATCAATCGCGGAGCTGAGCGGGCCTGAGCTGAGCGTCCTCACTCAGGGCACTAGGCCTGCATGGCAGTGGTTCCCTCGTAGAGTCCGATCGCGTTGCCGTCGGGGTCTCGGATGACCGCCCACCAGCTGGTGTCGGAGATGGCATCCTTGACCATGGCCACCGAACCGCCCGCTGCGACCGCTGCGGTGATGGTGTCGTCGATCGAGTCGACTTCGACGTAGGACCGAGGCTGGGAAAAATCTTCGCTGCGTGGTGCCAGACCCCCACCACTTATCTTGTTCGGCGCCTGCCACATCGGGTAGCCCTCAAATCCGGGACTCTCGGTGATCTGCCATCCGAACAGCCCCGAGTAGAACTCCGCGCCCCGTGCGAGGTCGCTCACTGGAATGTCGATATGGGTGATATCTCCGTGCGCCATGGTGTGAACCCTCCGTCTCAGTTGACGAACAGTGTGACCCGTCGTCACGGTCAGTGCAAGGGTGCCGGCGGCGGGAGCTCCCCGGTGTACATTCCGTAGGTGGCGGTTGCCGCGACCTCCGCGACCTCGGGATCGGCGCCATCCTTGATGTGCTCCCTGGCCCACGCGTCGGCAGATCCCCGCAGAAAGGACTTGCCCTCGTGGGTCGCGAGCCACGCCTGGCCCTCCTCGGGCGACATGCCCGCGGAGCCGCCGCCGAAGTACAGGGCCAGGCCGAGCAGCCCCGAGTCCCAGCCCATCCCCGTCGCGGACGGACCGAACTGTTCCCAGAAGCCCTCGGGGACCGAGTCGACAGCGGCGACGTTCTCGAGTTCGAAGCGGGTGGATGCCGCGTCCAGCGCGGTGAGACGCACGTGCACTATCGCCGGTTCACCCATCCCATTGCCCCACGTCACCGTGTAGCCGGCGGCGCCCACGCTCGGCGGGTCGCAGCGCCGGATCTCGCCCCCGGCATTGCCCTCGAACTGGAAATGACCGCCGAGTCTCAGATCGCCGCTGACCGGCAGAAACCATCGGGGGATCCGCTCAGCAGTTGTCACGGCATCCCACACGTCGAAGATGGGGGAGGGGTAAGTCTGGGTGAGGGTTTGTCCGAATGACATCACACCGTCCACCTCCTTGGTCTCGATACCGCGCGTGACAGCCTTAAGTTGGGCGTGCACATCCATCAGTCGTCTCCTTCTTCGTGGGTCTCGGGGGTGGTTCCGTCCTGGGCCGCTGCCGCCGCGGCGGCCTTCTTCTGTGCCAAGCGGCCGCGTGCGAGTTCAGTGCCGAGGGCGTCGAGTTTGGGCTCCCAGAACCGGCGGAATATTTCGAACCAGGCATCGGCCTCGGCCAGGGGAGTCGGGTCGACCGAGTAGAGCCGACGCGCGCCGGCCGGTCGCACAGTCGCGAAGCCAGAGTCGCGGAGCACGCGCAGGTGCTGGGACACCGCGGGCTGAGAGATGCCGAACTCCGACTGGATGACGCGGCCGAGCTCACCGGCGGATTCCTCGCCATCGACGAGAAGTTCGAGGATGCGCCTGCGAACCGGATCACCGAGGATATCGAGCGCGTGCATGCGATGCATTGTTGCATCATCACTTATATAAGTCAATGCTTAGCGAAGGCTCAAGGAGGCCACGGGCAGCATTCGTCTTTTCTGCGATTGATGCCGACGTCTGGACTGCGGTCCATGGCCGGGACGCTCCTCGGGGAGGAACGCCCGCAAGGAGCGCATGGTCGACAAAAGGGTTCCGGGTTTCCTCGCTGCCACCGGCGGGGTGTCCGAAATCGACGCCCGGTACCGGCTCACCGGCGTCGTCATCTCCCGGTCCGGGGACTACCGCGTCGAGACCACCGAGCTTGACACGTACCTCGTCCCCAAGCGTCCGCAGGTGATCTTGGTCGATGCCCTTCACCATTCCCGTCGTGGTGTCGGCTACACGAAATCGCTCTTCGCGTTCCTCTTCACGAGAACTGCGAAACGCCCAGGGCCGGGGGCGTCGGCCGGGTGGCGTCGTTCGCCGTCCTAGGCCTGGTCGTGGAGAGTGATCTGGTAACCGTCGAGGTCGGCGAAGGTGAACGTGCGCCCGAATGGGCCGTCGATCGGAGCTGTAACGATCACGTGGCCGTCCGTGACGAGAGCGTCGTGAATGGCCTGGACGTCGGTGGCGTGGAACCAGATCGCTGCACCGATGCCGGGCTGGGCAACGGACCCGAGATCGGTGCCGGGAACGAGGCTGCGCAGCGCGAACGCGATCGGCGTTGTTTCGAAGACGACCGCGTGGGGAGGACCCTCCTGAGAGCGGACAAGGCCGAGGTACTGCTCGTAGAAGGCCTGTGAAGCGTCGACATCGCGAGCCTGAATTGAGACGAAGTCGGGGCCGGTAACTGGCATGGTGGTGCTCCTCTGGTTGTGTCAGTTTTCTGACATGCGTCAATCTATGTCAGAATGCTGACATGAGTCAAGACGGAGTCGATCTGGAGACGTCACTGGGCTACCTGCTGAAAGAGGCATCGAGTGCTCTGCGCGCTGCCATGGAAGCAGTGCTGAGGCCCCTGGGGATGACGGTGACGCACTACTCCTGCCTCGAACTCCTTGCACAGCGTCCGGGGCTCTCTAATTCCGATCTGGCGCGAGGAGCCTTCGTAACGCGGCAATCGATGAGCGTGCTGCTGCAAGCCCTGGAACGAGACGGCTACGTGACGCGGCCGGCCGAGGCTCGCGTCGGGAAGGTTCTTCCGACACGGCTCACGCCAGAGGGTCGACGGGCGCTCGCAGAGGCGAGCGCCGCGGTCCGATCCGTCGAGGACAGGATGCTGGGCGGCATGACGCAGGAGGAGCGGTCGGGTGCGTTCAGAATCCTGCACAGCATGATCCGTTCCCTGGGCGACGAGGGCGGATCGCAGCGCCGGGCGGCATCATCGTGATGCTCTCGGAGGATCTCAGGAAGAACTGACGGCCGAACGAGCCTTTTCAGCGCCCGGGATTCAGAGTCGAGATCTGTCGAATCGACCTGTGAGGCGAAGGCCGAATGGGTGGGGCCCGGCCCAGTACCACACGAGCGCGCCGAACAGAGGGGCGAAGACGACGGTGATCATCCAGACGCCCTTCTCGATGTCTGACAGGTCCCGTGTTCGCACAATCTGGACGATGGCGTATGCGATCGCAGCGAGATAGACCGCGACGGTGACTGAGGCCACTGCGACCGCAAGGGTGGCTGCGCTGTCCATGGTGGGCTCCGATTCGTGGTCATCTCAAGATATGGCCTCGGTGACCACGCGTCTATGCCGACCTTCGGAGACGACACGGCTCGATCGGTTGCGAGGCGTTGGAGATGCCGCGCAACGTCCGGGAATGGCAGTTCCTCCGCTCTCAGCGATGGCGCCTCTGGTCGGGGAGGGGGTGGGGGTCATCCTCGAGTAGCATGCCGACGGAAGTGGCGCAGGCGTCACCTTTCCACGCTTCGATTCCCTCGCGTAAGGCGAAGCCCACGATGACGAGTGCGGCGAGCGGGTCGGCCCACCACCAGCCAAACAGACTGTTCAGGAGTAGCCCGATAAGTACCGTCGCTGAAAGGTAGGTGCAGATGAGTGTCTGCTTTGAGTCGGCGACTGCGGTGGCCGATCCGAGTTCGCGACCGGTGCGGCGTTCGGCGAGTGACAGGAACGGCATGATCACCACGCTCAGCGCGGTGAGCACGATACCGACAGTGCTGTGTTCGGCTTCGAGCATCCCGGTGAGGGAGAGTACTGAATTCGTAGCCACGTAAGCGGCGAGGGCGAAGAATGCGAGGGCGATGATTCGCAGAGTTCCCTTTTCCCACCGCTCGGGGTCTGTGCGTGTGAACTGCCAGGCAACTGCTGCAGCCGAGAGCACTTCAATCGTGGAATCCAGACCGAATCCGATCAGCGCGCCTGACGACGCGGCCATGCCCGCGCCAATCGCGACGATGGCCTCGATGAGGTTGTATGCGATCGTGACGGCCACGATCAGACGGATGCGCTTCTGCAGGACCTGCTTCCGCTCGCCGCTGGGCCGGGTTCCAGTGGACGTCACGGGGTCACCTCGCAGCACCCAGGTACCGTGCAGGTGGTGTCCATGCACGGCGCCGACGCATCGACCGCGAGCGCGACGCCCATCAGGTCATTGAGAGCCTGTGCCAGATGAAGATCCACGATTTGATACCGGGTTTGCCTGCCCTCCGGTTCTGCAGCAACAATGCCGCAGTCTCGAAGACACGCGAGGTGATTTGAGACGTTCTGCCGGGTCAGGCCCAGCTCATCCGCTATTCCCGCCGGGTATGCCGCGTCGTTCAAGAGCATCATCAGGATTCGAGATCGTGTTGGGTCCGCCATCGCACGACCCAACCGGTTCATGACATCGAGGCGCGTTGTGATCGCAAGCATGACCCCATTTATACAGTCACGGCTGTATTACGCAAATGCACGGAGCTCCTAACCCACAAAAGGGTCGCGTGGATATCCGAGGCGCAGCTTGAGGCCACACCCTGCTCTGGAGGGGCGTCGGGAGGACGGTTGGTTAGAGGCCGAAGTGCTCTTTGTCGTAGGCCATGAGTGCGAGCACTTCCCAGGCGGTGTGTGCCGCCACCAGTCCCGTCAGTGCTGCGTGGTCGTAGGCTGGCGCCACTTCCACGATGTCGGCCCCCAGAATCCCGATGCCAGTCAGCCCTCGAAGGGTGGCGAAGAGCTCTCTGGTGGAGAGCCCGGCGACTTCCGGCGTTCCGGTGGCTGGCGCATGGGCCGGGTCAAGGACGTCGATATCAATGGAGATGTAGATCGGCCCGCCCTCGACACGATTACGGATGCGCTCGACGATCGTGGCCGCCCCGTTCGTTTCGTAGTCGTCGGCGCGGATGATCTGGAATCCCAATACCCCGTCGGCTTCAAGTTCTTCCTTGTCGTAGACACCCCCGCGGAGTCCAACGTGGATGCATCTTTCGAGATCCAGCAGTCCTTCCTCGGCTGCGCGTCGAAACGGTGACCCGTGCCAGATCGGGGCGCCGAAATGCGTGTCCCACGTGTCGAGGTGGGCATCAAAGTGGATGACGCCGACCGGCCCGTTCTCCTTGGCCACCGCCCGAAGTAGGGGGAGCGCGATCGTGTGGTCTCCGCCAAGCGTGACCAGTCGAATCCCTTGCTCCGCGTACTCGTCCGCCGATTTCTCAATCGACGCTACCGCTGCCTCGATGCTGTACGGGGTGACTCCGAGATCGCCGGCGTCAACGACCTGATTCACCTTGAACGGGTACACGTCGTGAGTCTGGTGATAAGGGTGAAGTTGCCGGGAGGCTTCGCGAATGTGGTTCGGTCCGAACCGCGCGCCGGGCCGAAAACTGGTTCCGGCGTCAAAGGGAATGCCCAGCACAGCCACGTCCGCCTGCGGAACGTCCTCGATACGAGGAAGGAGGGCGAACGTTGCGAGACCCGCATACCGCGGGTAGTCAGGGATGTCGCGCTGGCCTATGGGATCGCTCTTCGCTGAGTCAAGCATGTCGACGACGCTACCAAGAATGCAGGCGCACGGGGCCGCACGGTGCCTCCCACAGCGTGGTGTGGATCTGCACTGCACTCAGCAAACAGCAGGAGGCCACAGATTCCCGCAAGGACATTTACGAGGCGTGAGTCTCGGGCCGCCCCCTAGGCTGGGTGGATGAGCACAGTCCTCGTCCTGAACGGTCCGAACCTGGGGCGCCTCGGCAGCCGCGAGCCCGACGTCTACGGTTCCGCGAACCTCGATCAGCTGCGCACCATGCTCACGACGGAGGCGCCCGAGGGGGTCACCGTCGACGTGCGCCAGACCGACGACGAGGCCGAGCTCATCCATTGGCTCTACGAGGCGGTCGACGAACGCATCCCCGTCATCCTGAATCCGGCGGCGTTCACCCACTACAGCTATGCACTGCGAGATGCCGCGGCCCTCGTCACCAAGGCCGGCGTCACGCTGGTCGAGGTGCACCTCTCCAACCCGCACGCACGGGAAACCTTCCGCCACACCAGCGTGGTCAGCGCCGTCGCGACCGGGGTCATCGCCGGATTCGGCTTCGACTCCTACCGTCTCGCGCTCGACTTCATCACGCGCTCGGCCTGAGCCCGCCGCCGCACGGGTCGGGGCAGGGCGCTCCCTTTGGCGCACGGCCCGGGGCCAACTAGACTCCTCTGAGGCCGTTTCGGCCGCGCACCTTCCTAATTGAACCAAGTGAACGGAACTTCTTTTCATGGCATCAACCGCCGATATCCGCAATGGCGTCGTCCTCAACATCGATGGCCAGCTGTGGGCAGTCACCGACTTCCAGCACGTCAAGCCGGGCAAGGGTGGTGCGTTCGTTCGCACCAAACTGAAGAACGTCGTGACCGGCAAGACCGTGGACCGCACCTTCAACGCCGGTGCCAAGATCGAGACCGAGAACGTGGACCGCCAGGACTTCCAGTACCTGTATGCGGATGGCGACTCCTACGTCTTCATGGACATCTCCGACTTCGACCAGCTGCACGTTCCCGCCGTCGTCGTCGGCGACGCCGTGAACTTCATGCTGGAGAACCAGAACGTCACCATCGCGCTGCACAACGGCAACCCGCTCTACGTCGAGCTGCCGGCATCCGTCGTGCTGGAGATCACCTACACCGAGCCTGGCCTCCAGGGCGACCGGTCCACCGGCGGCACCAAGCCCGCCACGGTGGAGACCGGTTTCCAGATCCAGGTCCCGCTCTTCGTCGAGCAGGGCACCCGGGTCAAGGTCGACACCCGCACCGGCGACTACCTCGGCCGCGTCAGCTAGTGAGCGCACGGACCAAAGCGCGCAAGCGCGCCCTCGACATCCTCTATGCCGCTGACGTGCGGCAAACGACCATTCCGGAGTCGCTCGCCCTCGAGGCCGAGCGCGCCGCGAACGAACCCGCCCGGATGGCGTCCTGGCTCTACGCCCGTGACATCGTCGACGGCGTCGTCGAACACCGCGAGGAGATCGACGAACTCATCGAGACGTATTCGCAGGGCTGGTCCCTGGCCAGGATGCCCGTCGTCGACCGCGCGATCCTGCGCATCGGCATCTGGGAGATCCTCTTCAACGATGCCGTGCCGCACGCGGTTGCCATCGACGAGGCTGTTGAGTCCGCCAAGATCCTGTCGACGGATGACTCCGCCGGCTTCGTCAACGGCCTGCTCGGCCGGATCGCCCAGACCGCACCATCCGCGTAGCACGCCGGCGGTAGCACGCCAGTAGGGGGAGCACGATGACCACCGATCCGACCGATCCGACCGATCCGACCGATCCGACGCAGGGAAATCCTGACCAGCCCGACGCGGCGCGGCCGGCGGATGTCCCGGCCTACCCCCAGTCGAACGTCGCCCAGCCCTACGGTGGTCAGCCCTACGGTGGTCAGCCATACGGCGGGCAGCCCTACCCTGTGGCGCCGAAGACCAACACCCTGGCGATCGTCTCGCTCGTGTCGTCGTTCTTCGTGTCCCTCGTGGCGATCATCACCGGCCACATCGCGCTCGGCCAGATCAGGCAGCGCGGTGAGGCCGGCCGCGGGCTGGCCCTGGCCGGCCTGATCATCGGCTATATCGGTATCGCTGCCACTGCGGTGTTTGTGGTGGTCGCCATCGCCTTCGCGGCAACCCTCGGTGCCGTCGCCACGGCGGTCATGTCCGGCAACGACGGGTTCCAGTTCCCGACGACCGCCGACTCGGCCACCGACGCGCCCTCGGACGGGTGGCTCGGAGGCGCAGACTTCGAAGGCGGCTTCCTCTTCGTCGGCACCGGTCCCACCACCGTTGACGTCTACTTCGACCCGATGTGCCCGTACTGCAAGCAATTCGAAGACGCCAACGCCGCCCAGCTCGGTGCCGCGGTCGACACGGGGGACATCACCCTTCGACTGCACGCGCTCACCTTCCTCGACCAGGCGTCGCAGGGCACCGCATATTCGTCGCGGGCCGCCGCCGCGCTCACTTGCCAGGCCGTGCTGCAGCCGGCGTCGACCCTCGACTACCTGGCCGTTCTCTACGCCCACCAGCCGGCAGAGAACACCCCCGGGCTTTCCGACGACGAGCTCGTCTCGCTGCAGGGCGGGGACTCCGACTTCGCGGACTGCGTTGCGGGCGGCCAGTACCTGGGCTGGTCCCAGGACAATACCGAGGCGGCCCTCAACGGCCCGATTCCCGGGGCGGAAATCGATTCGATCCAGGGCACCCCGACGGTGCTCGTCAACGGCGCCCAGTACCGGGGACCCATCGACGACCCGCAGGAGCTTGAAGCGTTCATCGCAGCCCAGCAGTAAGCGTCAGGACGAAGGCAGTAGGAAGACGGTAGGTTCCGCGGACAACCGCGGAACGCACCGGGGCAAAACCAGAAACAACCGGTCAGGCGCGGGGTGACGTGGCGAGTCGGGCACGGTTGCGGTTGGCGGGGTGCCAGTTCTGCTCTGGGTCGTGCCAGGCGGGGGCCTTGACCTGTGGTGAGCCACGGACCATGCGGATCTTCCAGCCCGATGTGTCGATGAAGTGGTGATGGAACCAGCAGAGCATGACTCC
>CAJDUC010000053.1_pt1 | contig 28579 bp, 23 predicted proteins | sample 7390041 | NCBI WGS metagenome assembly CAJDUC01 (sample SAMEA7055666, study PRJEB34461) | soil metagenome | biome: terrestrial ecosystem; feature: Peninsula; material: soil | place: Antarctica | collected 2016 | reverse complement strand
GTCTGGATGATCAGCAGGTTGGGCTTGGGGGGATTCTCGGTCTGGTTAGGCAACGTGGGACATCTCCAATTGATGTTGAACAGCGAGCATCACGTTCGCGATGACTCTCCTGGCCTGACGAACATGCGGATGGAACCAAGCCCAGGAACGCGCCACCCTGTGTGGGGTGGTGGTGGGTTAGCGCCAGATGATGGGCATCCAGACGGTCATTTCTGCGGTTCCGCGGTTGCTCCAGGCGTAGTAGGGCACGAAGCGTTGTTGGGTGGGGACCCAGGTGGGGGTAGTGAGGGGGCGGTACATTTTGTCGCGTGGTTCGGAGTGGAGGAGAACTTCGCCGACGAGGGTGGTGATCCCACCGAGGAGGTCAGGGGTGGTTTCGGGTTCGAGGTGGAGGTCTGTGGGTAGGTAGATGTCCAGGACGCTGGCGCCGGTGGGGAGGTCGGGCGTTTCGACGCAGTAGACGAGGGGGCCGCGGCGGATGGCTGCCTGGTTGCGGACCTCTTCGATGCGGGGGTGTCCGACGACGAGTTGTGCGTTCATCGGCAGCTCGAGGCGGATGTTATCGCCGGCTACCCAGGCGCGGCGGAGTGTGGCGTAGGTGCCGGGCACGATGTCTACGCCGGTTGCCTGGCCATTGACGAGGAGGGTGGTGCCGGTTGCCCAGTCCGGGATGCGGAGGAGGAGATCGAAGGCGTCGGTGGGGGCGGCCTCGATGGTGATCTGGACCGTTCCTTCCCAGGGATAGTTTGTGTCCTGGCGCAGGGTGACTTCGGACCCGTCGGGGAGGTGGGTGGTGAGCTGGTTGCCGCCGTAGAGGTTCACGGCGATGCCGTGTTCACTGAGGCTGTAGGCCCAACCGGAGAGTTTGGCGATGGTCCTGACGACGTTGGGTGGGCAGCAGAAGCACTCGAGGTAGGGCTGGCGGTCAGGGGTCTCCGTGGAGAGGCTGGTGAAATCGCGGGAGCCCGGCAGTGAGCGGAGCGGGTTGGCATAGATGTATTTGGTGCCGTCGAGGCTGATGCCGGAGAGGGCGCTGTTGAGCATCACCAATTCCATGATGTCCGCGTATTTGGACTCGCCGTGCAGGCTGAGCATCCGTGAACTGAACATGGCGTTGGCGATGTTCGCGCAGGTTTCGTTGTACGCGGTGAGGTTGGGCATCATGTACTCATCGATGAAGGCCTCGTGGACGAAGTCCGTGGCTTCGTCCGACTGGCTCGACGCGCCGTGGTGGGTCTGCCCGCACGCACCGGTGAGGTACATTTTCTTCTCGACCACGTTCGACCAGAGCCGGTCGAGCGCCGCGACCAGGGCGTGCTCGCCGGTCTCGGCCGCGACATCGGCTGCGCCGGCGTAGAAGTACAGGGCCAGGACGGCGTGGCCCATGGCTTCGGTCTCCTCACGCAGCGGGGTGCGTTCCTGGACCATATCGCCGATCATGGTGTGTTCGACGCTGGGGTCCGGTTCCACCGGTGAGGCGCCGCGCATGTCAATGAAGATCTCGGCCAGTTCGAGGTAGCGGGCGTCTCTGGTGGTTCGGTACAGCTCGACGAGGCCCATGATCTGTGACTGGTTGAATCCGAAACGAGCCAGGCGCGACGGGCGAGGCGCGAATTCACGGTAGAGGTAATCCGCCTTACGCACCGCGATATCGAGGAAATTCGTCTTCCCCGTCACCCGGTGGTGGACACACGCACTCGTCAGGAGATGACCGGCGTTGTAGAGCTCGTGGTCATTACGGTGCGTGAACGGTGCGATACCCGAGATCTGGTTATACGTCTCGAGGTAACCTTCCGGGGTCTGCACCGCCGCAATGACCTCGATCATCTCATCCAGATCAGCGACAAGTTGCTCGTCTCCGTTGGCCGCATAAACGTGGGCTGCGGCTTCCATCCACTTGTAGAAATCACCATCGTGCCAGGCGAATCCCTGATGCACACCCTCCAGACGCCCCGCCGCAATCTTGAAGTTATTCAACCCGTGACCGATGTCCCCGGTCAGGATTGTGCCCATGTGCGGCACCATCACCGACTCACACAGCGCGAACTTATCCGCCCAGAACCCCGTCGTCCACCGGCACTCACCGATGCCAATAGACCGGAACGCGACATGCAGACTGGCGGACGTGTCATCAACACCCACCGCCGCCATACCGCGACCAAAACCCTCTGCCAACGAAGCCGAAGTGAGGTTACTCATGAAACTCTCCTAAAAATTGATGGGGCAAAAATCACAATGCGAAAACTGACGGGCAACGTGCCTTCAGCCGCGTGCTCGTGCGATGGCGTCACGCAAGCCGACCACACGGTCTTTGAGCAATTCGGAGGAACCGGAAGTCAGCGCGCTACCAATGCCAACGGCCACAGCGCCGGCACGGATATAGTCGGGTGCATTTTCCAGGGTCACGCCGCCCGTCGGAAGGAGCGATACCTGCGGACAGGCCGCAAGAAAGTCGCGGACGCTGCCTGGCCCGTACGCGCTTGCAGGGAACAGCTTCGCGAAGTCCGCGCCCGCCTCGACAGCCCGCAGTGCTTCTGTCGGAGATCCGACGCCGGGGAGCGTAGCCATCCCATACCGATGCGCACCACGCAGCACCTCATCGTTGAGCGTGGGGGCGACAACGAACTGGGCACCCGCAAGGTGCGCCAGGCGAACTGTTGCCGAGTCGAGAACCGTTCCGACGCCGATGAGGGCGTCGGCTTCCGAATATTCGCTTCGAAGCTGAGCAATGATTTCCAAGGCGCCCGGTGTAGTCATTGACACCTCGAGCACGTATTGACCAGCCTCAATCAGCGCCGCGGCTTGCGCCGAGCCGGTCTCCGCCGTAGCGGCGCGAACAATCGCGACACTTCCGTTTCGAGCAATGGCATTGGCAATCTCAAAGCGTCGCATGTGATCTCCTCGTTTTCTCTCGCGCCATCGGCGCCGTGTCGTGGCCGCCCGATGGAGGTTCCGGCTCATTCCAATCGGCACCCTCCCGCGCGCGTCTCTCCAGTTCAGCTGGGGTCGCACTCAGTTCGCCGGTGTCCGAGCGTGACCTGAGCGCGATACCGGCCATCAGATGTCCGAGCCGCAGACAGGCCGCATCGTTCAAGCCGGCAAGAAATGCGTGAATCCACCCGGCAGCAAAGGCATCGCCTGCGCCAACCGGTTCAACGACCTCAACCCGAAGCGCCGGAACAACGATGCGTTCCGTTCCTCGGAAGGTGATGCCCTCGACGGCGCCGTCTTTGACGACCAGCCGGGTTGGCTCCGGTAAAAGAGCGCGCACTTCGTCTGCAGAGTCGACTCCCCAGAGGGCGTGAGCCTCGTCCAGTCCGACGAACACAACATCCGCTTGCGCTGCAACCGAGCGGATAGCCTTGGCGGCTTCGGCACGATCCGGCCACAAGATGGGTCGATAGTTCACGTCGAAACTGACCGGAATCCCGGCGCGGTCGGCACCGCTGAGGAGGGCTTGCACCATGTCGGCGCAGTTCGACGACAGAGACGGCGTGACCCCTGTCAGGTGGATCCACCGTGGCCTGCTGGCCAGTACCTGGTCGGCATAGGCCGCGTCCATTGCCTCGGCAGCAGCCCCCGAGCGGTAGTAGTACACGTCCGATCCGCCGGCGATCGGGTCTTTCATGAAGACGCCGGTCTTGCCGCCTTTCACCACGTGCACGAGCGACACTCCCACGCCCCGCGCTTCGATCTCCCGAGTGATGCGCGTGCCGATCGGATCATCGCCAACGTAGCCTGCCCATTGTGCGTTCGTCCCCATTCGTGCGAGGGAAATGGCAACGTTGGACTCGGCGCCCGCAGGCGTGATTGCGTAGGTTTTTGCCGCGTCGAGCCTCCTCCCGTCGCTGGGAACTACCTGGGCCATCGTCTCTCCGACACAGGTGACGGCTCCGGAAGTCTGCGGCGTGCTGGTCAACTTCCACCGCCGACTTCGAACTCCCGGAGGAAGTCCCGATCGATTTCGATGCCCAGACCGGCGCCCTTCGGTGGAGACACGACACCGTCCCGGCGAATCGTCGCCTGCAGATCCAGGGGCGTGACGAGTATGTCGTCTCGGAAACGGTTCGGCGTGGTGTCCAGCTCGAGCATCGGCTCCCGCGGGAACATCGCTCCAGGCATGTCTGGCATCGCAACCAGAAGGTGCACGTTCAACGCCACCGCGAGCGCGGAGCCCCACACGTGGTTGACGACCGGCACGAATCGCGAGTGTGCCAGCGTTCGCACCTTGAGGTACTCGGATACTCCACCGAGGGCGCAGACTTCCGGTTGCGCGATGTCGACGCATTGAGCGTCGAGCAGGTCGCGCCATCCCCACCGGGTGAACTCCGCCTCACCGCCGGCGATATTGACGCTCAGGGTATCTCTCAACCGCCGATAGCCATCGCGGTCTTCGGGCGCGACGGGCTCCTCGAACCAGGCAACGTTCAATTCGCCCAGCGCACGCCCGACCTCCATCGCCTGGGTGACGTCATAGCAGTGGTTGGCGTCAACCATGAGGGGGAAATCGGGGCCGATCGCCTCGCGCACGGCGGCCACGAGTTCGATGTCGCGCTTGATGCCCAGACCGACCTTCATCTTGGTCGCCGCGAAACCGGCGCCGCGGATTTCCCGAGCATCCGAAGCCATGCGTTCCGCAAGCCCGTCTCCGCGCGTGAGCATCATGCCATACCCGTATACGGGAACCGACTCGCGGAAAGCCCCGCCGATCAACTGGTACAGAGGCTGATCCACGATCTTGCCGAACAGATCCCACAGGGCGATGTCGACACCGGAGAGCGCCTGAATCGGCATCCCCTTTTGCCCATGATCGCGCAGGAGGTTGTAGACACGATGCCAAATGACCTCGCGATCGCGGGGATCCATCCCGATGATCATCGGGCCGATCACCTGCTCAACGATGACCTTGTTCGCGAGAGCGATGTTGCCGGGGCCGAAGCACTCTCCCCAGCCGATCAGGCCCTCATCGGTTTGGATCTCCACGAGGTGGGCCGATCGCCGCGAGTAGTACTGCTGGGAATATCCCAGCTCCTCATCGAGGTCGTACTGAAGGACGTGACTGATCACTCGGGTAATGCGCATCAGGATGCTCCATTCGTAAGATCCTTAACCGGGCGTGAAATTCGCTTGGTGACGAGGTAGTCCTCCAGGGCGAGCAACGAGCAGTCGTGACCCACACCGGACTGCTTCATGCCGCCATGGGGTAGTTCGATCGCATACTTGACCCCGTTCACCTGAACTTCACCGAATTGAAGTTGGTCGACGCAGGTCGCGATCTCATCCGCATCGCGGCCAAAAACGAAGGAGCTGAGTCCGGCCTCCGTTGCGTTTGCCATGGCAATAGCGTCCTCCGTCGTCGCGAAGCGCTGCACGGCGATGACGGGGCCGAAGATCTCTTCGCTGGCGACTCGCATGTCCGGACTCACGTCGACGAGAACGGTGGGCCGCACGAAGCAGGTTGTCGGTGCACCGTCGATCGCTTCGCCACCCGTAACGATCCGGGCGCCGTCGCTGACCGCTTCGCTGATGAGGCCCAGAACCCGAGCGGCCGCAGACGCGTCGATGAGTGGTCCCATGTCCACACTGCCCGACTCACCGGCTCCGACGCGCACACGTTCCGCCCGATCACTGAGCTTGGCGACCAGAGCATCCGAAATCTGTTCGTGCGCGAGGATGCGGTTCGGGGCAACACACACCTGTCCGGCGTTTCCGAACTTCAGGGCGGCGATCGTGTCGGCCGCGAGGTCCAGGTCGGCATCCGGGAGAACGATCACCGGCGCGTTTCCACCGAGTTCGAACGAGAATCGTTTCACCGAAGTCGCGGCGACCTTCATGATGTGGCGGGCCGTTGCGGTCGCCCCGATGAGGGTGATGAGCGCGGGAATCTCGGAAGACGAGAGGGCATCGCCAATGACAGCGTCATCACCCCAGACAAAGTTGACGACACCGCTGGGAAGCTCGATCTCAGCGCACAGCCGCGCGACAACGGAAGCGGCCAGAGGCGTTCGGGCAGACGGCTTGATCACAACGGGGCTGCCGGCGGCCATGGCCGGCCCGAGCTTATAGCCGATGTTCAGCAGGGGAAAATTCCAGGCGACGAAGGCAACGGCCACCCCGATGGGCACCCTGCGCAACTCGTGAGTGTGTGTTCCCGCCCTGTCTTCGAGCGGCTTCGGCTTGAGGTCACGCGCGGCTCCGGCGTAGAAGTCCAGCGAATCGACCAGGAGTTGATAGTCCTCTTCGGACTGCTCCCAGGTCTTGCCGGTCTCATCCATGACAGCGGTTCTCAGCTCGAGCTGCGAGCCAATCACTCTGTCTCGAAGTTTGTCCATCCAGACTGCACGCCCGGTTCCGCCCTGTGCGCTCCAGCCGGGGAGGGCGGCCTGGGCGGCCAGGAGCGCATCGGTGGCATCGTCGGTCGTTGCCCATGCCACCGACCCCACGGTCTTGCCGGTCGCCGGTGACACTACGTCATGCCCTTGACCGGATGAACGCAATTTTCCGCCGATGTAGAGAAGCCCGTCGGGCGTCGTCTGAGGTTGATTCTGGTCGAGATTCATCATGCCAACTTCCGGTTCGTGGTCAGTGCCGCGCGAGGCTGCTTCGTTGTGCTCACTTGCCTGCACCCATGGTCAGACCCTGCACGACCCGGCCCTGCATGAACGCGAAGATGATGATGAGCGGGAGGACACCGAGGATTGCCGCCGGGAACAGCTCCGTGGGGTCCACCGCGTACGGGTTGATGTACGCGTAGGCGTTGACCATGATGGTGCGTTTGGCGGGGTCGCTGAGGAACACCAGCGGCACGACCAGGTCGTTCCAGATGTGAAGTGCCAGGTAGATGCCCAGCGTCGCCGTGATCGGCTGCAGCAGAGGGAAGATGACGACCCGGAAGATGCGCAGTGTGCTCGCTCCATCGAGCGACGCCGCCTCCTCTAATTCCTCTGGGACCTGACGGAGGAAGGAGGTGTAGAAGAAGATCGCGACGGGAAGGAACATGCCCGAGTAGATCAGGATCACTCCGAAACGGTTGTCGAGCAGACCGAGATCTCGCAGGAGGACGAAGAGCGGTCCAATGATGACGAAAATCGGAAGCGTCATGCCGAAGATGAACAGACGATAGACCCCTGATGTCCAGCGCCGGGTTAGCCGCGCGAGAGGATAGGCGGCCAAGGACCCGAATCCGATGATGATCACCAACGAGGCCACCAGGATGATCACGGTGTTGACGACGCTGGGCAGGTAGTTCATCCGGTCGAGGGCGACCTGATAGTTATCGAGAGTGGGCTGCAGCGGGAAGCCGAGAGGGTTCTCGGCGACGGCCTTCGGCGTGCGGAACGAAGCAAACACGGTGAGCACGAGGGGCGTCACAATGAGAAGCACTGCGAGGAGGAGTCCAATGTCGCCCAGGACTCGCCCGAACCTGGGCTTCGGGCGTCTGCGCTGAGCGTCGGCCTCACGCTTGTCGCTCGTCCGGGTGGCGGGAATGGTTGTGGACTTCATCGTCAAATCCTCGCTTCGCGACGCCGAAGGACGGCGTTGATGAGACCGCTCATGATGACAACGACCACCAGTAGGAGGACAGCAATTGTGACTCCGTAGGAGAACGCTCCCTGACCACCGAAAATCTTCTGGTAGACGAGAATCGTGAGGGTTGTGGTTGATTCGGCAGGACCACCGTTGGTCATGACCAGGGGATACTCGAAGACCTTGAGTGATCCGATGAGCGAGAGCGTGACGTTCACCGTGAGAGAAGGCGCGAGCAGGGGCCACTCGATCGAGCTGAACCGGCGGAATCCGCCGGCGCCGTCGATGCGCGCTGCGTCGAGCAGCTCGACTGGCATATTCATGTAGCCCGCGTAGAAGATGGCGGCCGAGAATCCGGCGAACATCCAGATGTTGACCACGGCGATGGCCCACAGCGCGGTGCTGGGGTCGCCGAGCCAGATGTGGGTGAGGCCGTCCAGGCCGATGTCCGTGAGCAGTGTATTGATCGCGCCGTTCGGCGCGTAGAAGGCTGACCAGATGAACGCCGCCATCAGCGGTGAAATCAGCATGGGAAGCAGAATGAGCATGCTGTAGATGCGCTGGGCCCGCGGGCGGGCAAACAACGCTCGCGCCAGGATCAGACCTATTCCGTTCTGAAACACGCAGACGACGAGCGCGTAGGCGATTGTGCGCCAGACGGCGGCGATGACCTGCTCATCATTGAAGAGTTGAACGAAGTTCGCCAGCCCAACCCACTCGCCGGGCCCGCCTGCGGGGCTGTCGGTGAGACTGAGCTGGATGCTGTTGACCAACGGATAGAGCAGCACGAGTGCATAGATGGCTGCCGCCGGTAGGAGATAGAGCGCCGCTTTGCGCGGGTGCAGGTTGATCACAAGTCAGGTACCTTCCAGTGGTGCGGGAGGGCCGCCAGGCGACCCTCCCGCAGACTCGGTGTTATTTGCTGGAGCGAAGAGACGAGTCAAGGTCCTTGAGAAGGTCCTCGCTGTTCGAGTACTGGCCAAGCATCCAGGCCTGCAGCTTGGATTTGATGGTCTTGTTACCTTCGGCACTGAGCCAGGAGTCGCGGGGCAGAAGGTGGAAGCGTCCTGCCTCGTAGGCATTCAGGATGTTCGTCGAGATGGGGTCATCGGGGTTGGCCGCACCGGTCCACGGGCTCAAAGCGTGCTCTGCCTCGAGGAACGGGGCCGCATTCTCGGGATCCGCCCAGAATGCAAGGTACTTCTTCGCTGCATCAGGTGCCTTGGCCTTGGCGTTGATCGACCACGAGGTTCCGGAGATGATGCCGACGCTCGGGTCCACCCCGGCGGCACCAGCGGGCCACGGGTTGAAAGTGAAGTTGTCGAGGCCGGCTTTCTGGATGGCCTGGGTCTCCCAGGCGCCCTGGAACCAGAACGCGTATTTGCCGGCGGCGAAGTCGCTCAGGCCCTGCGACCACTCGTCGACCCCGAGTGACTCCTTGAAGTCGACGTAGCCGTCCTTCTGCAGGCTGGCAAGCTGGTCGAGCGCGGGCTGCCATTCAACGAAGCTCGCTTTGCCTGAGTTGAACTCGGCATCCCACTTGGGGTTGTCCTGGTAGATCAGCGTTGATGCGATTCCATTGAGGGACATCTGAGCAGTGTCGCCGGCCTTGTTCGGGAAGGAGATCGGGGTGATCCCCGCTGCCTTGAGTGCGGCGAGGTCCTTCTGGAACTCCGGCCACGTCGACGGAACCGTGTCGATTCCCGCCTGCTTCAGCAGGTCGGTGTTGGCGTAGAGACCCTCCGCGATGGCCTCCATCGGCTGGGCGTAGACCACGCCGTCGATCGAGATCGAGGGGAGCATGCCCTTGTCCGCTTTCGCGAGCCAGGGTTCGTTGGAGAGATCCATCAGGTAGCCGGCTTTGCTCCACCCGGGGAGCTTCGTGACATCGGTCATGATGACATCCGAACCGTTACCAGCGAGCAGCTCAGGCTGAATCTTCTGGTTGTAGGCGTCGTTCGGCGGAACGTACTCGAACTCAAGCTTGATGTCAGGATTCGCTGCCTCGAAAGCCGAGTTGATCTTGTCGATGTTCGCGACCTCGGTTCCACCGCCTTTCCAGCCCTGCACGGTCAGAACGGTTTTGCCGTCGGCAGCGGGTTCGTTGGCCGTGGAAGAACAGGCCGTCACGGCGAGAGCCAGCATGCTGACTGTCGCCACGGCGCCGACGACTCGACGCCGGTAGGCCGCGCGTCTGGGGGAGCTATACATCATTGTGGGTTCCTCTCGTTGGTGCTGCGGTGGCGGGCGGGTGCGCTCGCGACTACCAGTCGCCGTGCGAACCATCGTGGTGAGTGAACCGAGACGATGCCCAAATCGCCTGGGTAAATCCGTTCGGCAAGCAGGTCCACATCGATCCTGATCACCTGTGCGTATTCTGCACTGCCATGTGCGTTATATGCGCCTTGTGAAGAGTATTACATACCACGCCAGTGTTGTCGATAGTTCTTGCCCGCTGATGAGCCGCTCCTGTCTTGATTCTTACGGGCCAGCGCAGCGTCGACTATGGTGTGCATAAAGCGCACACGTTTGAGCGCGAGCCGCTTGCTGCCCGTCGCGAACGTCGTCACAAGGGAGATCAGTGTGTCTACATCAATGAGTCGGGCTCTCGATATCCTCGACCTCCTTTCCGAGCGACCACGCGGTCCCCGTGAGCTCGGGGAAGAACTCGACGTGCACCGCTCGACCGTCGTGCGCCTCTTGCACCCGATGGAAGAGCGCGGCTATGTTCGGCGACTGGGAAACGGCACCTGGGGTATTGGCTTCCAATTGGTCGCCGTCGGTCAGCGAACCCTCGACAGTTTTGACATGAGAGAGGTCGCCCGACCGCACCTGACGGCCTTGAGCGAGGCCCTCGGGCACACGATCCATGTCGCAGCGCTCCTCGGCAGCGACATCGTCTATGTCGACAAGATCGAAGGCCTCGGCTCGGTGAAGATGCAGTCACGGGTTGGCGCGAAGGCGTTCGCCCACACCGCAGGAGTCGCGAAGGCGATTCTCGCGTTTGCTCCGGAGGATATACGCGACGCCGCTCTCGAGGCATGCACCTTCGAACGATTCACCAACACGACTATCACCAGTAGAGAGGAACTCGTCGCCGATTTTGAGCGCATCAGAAAACGCGGCTGGGCCATCGACGACGGGGAAGCTGAGGACTACATCAACTGCATCGCCGTCCCTGTCTTCGGAATGGGTGGGGCAGTCCGTGGTGGAATATCCGTCACCGCCGTCAAAGCGCTCGCCACAGTGAGCCTTCTCGAGCGCCAGGTCACCACACTTCAGGGCGTCGCTTCGGCCATTTCAGCCGAGCTCGGCTATCTGGTGAGCCGTGACGGCGGAGCAGCTGCAGGTCGAACAGCGTGACCTCGTCCGTTACGCACCCAAACATCTCCCACCAGCCTGCGAGCATCGCTCGGTCTGGACCGGCAGGAGTGCCCACTCGAATGAAAATGCCGTTCTCGGTCGTCGCGAAACCAGCTGGTGCCGCGTGCAACCTCGACTGCAGTTACTGTTTCTTTCTGTCCAAAGAATTGCTCTACGACCACGATTCGCAGCGGATGTCGGCAGGGGCACTGAGGAATTACGTGAAAAACTTCCTCGACGCGCAGCCCGATGGACCGGTGACCATGATCTGGCAAGGGGGTGAGCCCACTCTGCGCGGAATTGATTTCTTCCGGCAAGCTGTCGAGCTTGGCCGTGAGCTCGCCAGGCCAACTCAACAGGTCTCACACTCGCTGCAAACGAACGGCACGCTGTTGAACGACGAGTGGGGCGTCTTTCTCGCTGAAGAGAAGTTTCTGGTGGGGTTGAGCGTCGATGGGCCAGCCAACCTGCACGATGCCTACCGGGTGAACAAGGGTGGCCGAGGAAGCCATTCCATGGTCATGCGCGGTTGGGAAGTCTTGCGGCGCCACGGTGTGGAAACGAACATTTTGTGCACAGTGCATGCTGCCAATGCGGGCCACGCTCTGGAGGTTTATCATTTTTTTCGGGATGAGATGGGAGCGAAGTTTCTCCAGTTCATCCCGATTGTCGAACGCGTGCAGCGCGCTGGCTCAAGATCGACTGCACAAGGGCGTGCGGCTGGCAACCGAGGAAGCAACCGGGAGCTGTATCGGCAGCACGGCGCGGATGTCACGTCGCGCTCGGTCACCCCACGTGGCTGGGGTCAATTCCTCAGCACCATCTTCGAGGAGTGGGTCACGAAAGACGTGGGTTCCGTCTTCGTTCAGACATTCGATACCTTGCTCTCAAACCGATTCGGGGTCTACACAATGTGTGTGCACGCGCCGCAGTGCGGCAACGGGCTGGCGCTCATGCACAACGGCGACGTCTACTCCTGCGACCACTACGTCGAGCCCGAATACCTGCTGGGGAATATCTCCCAGGCGTCATTCGACTCGATGCTCGCTTCTCCGCTCCAGGGCGACTTCGGCCGGGCCAAGCGCACCGCACTGCCCGACCAGTGCCTCACGTGTCCGGTGCGCTGGGCCTGCCACGGCGGTTGCCCCAAGGACCGTTTCATGCGCACCGACGACGGTCAGGATGGGTTGAACTACCTCTGCGAGGGCTACTCATCCTTTTTCTCCGCGGCGCAACCTGCCATCGAGGCCATGGGCTTACTGATTCAAAATCAGCGGCCGGTAGCGGCCGTCATGAAGCCCGCATGGCAGGCCCGACTCTCTCGTCACTGACTTCACCGGTCGTGACTGGCGGTCATCACGGCAGCGGGGATCTGTTCATACATCCTGCTGGTCGGAAAGGTTGAACGGGTCACCGAATAGGTCCACCCGTTTCGACCGGAACGGAGTCGGACGGGGCCGGCCACAGGCCGGCCCCGTCCGACTAGGACGCAGCTGGCGTGGATGCCCCGCCCAGGTAAGCGTTGTGCACCTCGGGAAGCTCCACGAGCTCGGCCGGCGTTCCGGTGAGCGCCACCCGCCCCCGGTGCATGACCACTGCGCGGTGCGCGATCTTGAAGGACGCGTGCACGTTCTGTTCCACGAGCAGCACCGCGATCTGCTTCTCGACGCAGAGCCGGGAGAGCACGTCCATGATCTCGGCGACGACCTTCGGCGCGAGTCCGATGGAGGGTTCATCGAGCAGGATCGCCGTTGGCTCGGCCATCAGACCGCGACCGATGGCCACCATCTGCTGTTCGCCGCCCGAGAGTGTTCCGGCGGCCTGCCCCATCCGGGTGCGAAGCCGGGGGAACAACTCGAGGATCGCATCGACGTCGCCGCGGCCCTTCCTGGTCCAGGCGCCCAGCATCAGGTTGTCCTTCACCGACAGGGTCGGGAAGCACAGCCGGTTCTCCGGCACATGGGTCAGGCCGAGCCCGGCCATCTTCTCGGTCGGCTTGCCGGTGATGGTGCGGCCCTCGAGGGTCACGGTGCCTGCGGTGGGGCGGATCAGGCCGCTGATGGCACGAAGCAGGGTGGTCTTCCCGGCCCCGTTCGACCCGACCACGGCGACGATCTCGCCACGCGCCACCTCAAAGCCGACATCGTGCAGCACGCCGAGTTTTCCATAGCCGGCGTCGAGGCCGGAAACGATGAGCGTCATACGTGCTCCTCCAACTCATTCAGGTCGGCTTCGGCCTCGTCGAGGTCCGTGCCCAGGTAGGCGATCACGACGGCCGGGTCGTTGCGAACCGACTCCGGATCGCCGTGCGCGATCAGCACGCCGTCGTCGAGCACCGCGACGTGGTCGGCCAGGCTCATCACCTGGGCCACATCGTGCTCCACGAGCACGATCGTGAGTCCGGCGCTCCGGAGCCGCCGCAGCAGCTCCGCCATCACCTCACGTTCCGCACCGGACAGGCCGGCCATCGGCTCGTCGAGGAGAAGCAGGGCCGGCTCGGCAGCCAGGGCCCGGCAGACCTCCATCATTCGCTGCTTGCCGAACGACAGGTCAGAGGCCGAGTCGTCGGCGGCGTCCGTGAGCCTCATCGACTCCAGAATCTCGTAGGCTGCAGTGCGGTGCGCGGTCTGTTCGGCCGACTGCAGGCCGAGCATTCCGCGGACGACGCCCGCGGTGCCCCGCCGGTACCGGCCCATGTACACATTGCCGACGACATCCGTCGAGGTGAACACCTGCAGGTTCTGGAACGTGCGGGTCAGCCCGTGCGAGGCGGCAACGTTCGGCTTCCGGCCGGAAATGACCTGACCGAGGAACGTCACGGTGCCCGAAGTCGGCACCAGGGCGCCGGAGATCATGTTGAAGCAGGTCGTCTTGCCCGCCCCGTTCGGCCCGATCAGGCCGAGGATGCTTCCGGCCGGAACGGTGAGGTTCACCTCGTTGACCGCGACGACGCCGCCGTACCGCTTGGTCAGCCCACTGAGTACGAGGATCGGTTCCCCCAGCGCGACGGGAGTGCTGACCTTCGGGAGGATCGGGATCGTGAAGTCGTCCTGGGCGGTCTGCGCGTGCGCGTCGGCTGGCGGTCGTCTCCCGGGGAACGGCAGCTTCGCCCACAGACTGGTGGCAGCCTGGTGGAGGCCGCCCGGAAGAAGCAGGATCACCAGGATCAGCACGATGCCGTAGCCGAGCAGCTGCACCTCACCGGTGGCGCCGGGGAAGATGGCCGGGATGACGTCGCGCATGCCCTCGCCGAGGAACTGCACGAGGAAGGCGCCGGCCACGGCGCCCCAGACCGATCCGAGGCCGCCGATGACCACCATGAGCAGGATCGAGACCGACAGATGGAACTCGGCGGTCGTCGGGCTCACGATCGCGACCTGATAGGCGTAGAAGACCCCGCCGAGACCGGCGAATCCGGCGGAGAGCACGAAGACCTTCAGTCGCAGCGCGTAGGTATTGACGCCGAGGCTCTCTGCCGCGAGTTCGGAGTCGTTGACGGCAGAGAGAGCGCGGCCGGCGCGGCTGCGGGTGAGGTTGAGAGCCAGAATGAGCCCGATCACCACGAACGGGGTGAGGAACCAGAGGAAGAACCCGTTGTTGTCGATCGGAACGCCGAGGACGGTGGGCCGGGCGATTCCGTAGATGCCCGTGGTGCGCCCGGTGACGTCCCATTCGCGCACGCCGATCATCACGATGAAGCCGAGCCCCAGCGTCGCCAGCGCGAGGTAGTGGCCGCGCAGCCGCATGATCGGCAGACCGACGAGGAAGGCGACCAGCATGGCGGCGAGGACGCCGATGATGGCCGCGACCGGGCCCGGCAGATCGAGCTTGGTGAGCATGATCGCATGGGTGTATGCGCCGATCGCGAAGAACGCGGCCTGCCCGAGGCTGACCTGTCCGGCCAGACCCATCAGCAGGTTGAGTCCGATGGCCGGCAGGGCGAAGATCATCGCGAACACGACGATATTCATGGCCGTGGAACTGGCCGTGAACGGGACCACGATCATCAGAACGACGAGAATGCCGCAGCCGATGATCGTGCCCTTGTTGTTCAGCCAGAAACGTGCCCCGGGGGACAGCGTCCCGAGGGCCGGTGTGGTTGCATGTGTCATTTTCGCTACACCCTGACCGCTGTCGGCTTGAGAACGAGGCCCTGGGGACGGACGACGAGCACAAGGATGAGGATGAGGAAGGCGGCGCCGTCCCTCAGGCCGGAGGCGACATAGCCGGCCACGTAGGCCTCGATCATGCCGAGCATGAGAGCCCCGACGATCGCGGCGCGGAAGGAGACGAAGCCGCCGAGGACGGCGGCGACGAAGCCCTTGAGGCCGAGCAGCACGCCACCCGACCAGAGCGACAGGTAGATCGGCGAGGACACCACTCCGGCGACTGCCCCGACGAGTCCCGCGATTGCGAAGGCCAGCACGGACGCGGTGACCGGGGAGATCCCGACGATACGGGCCGCAACGGGCTGCTCCGCGCAGGCCCGAAGCGCTTTGCCCCACCGGGACTTTTCGTAGAAGAGCACGATTCCGCCGCCGACGACCACGAGGGCGCCGATCATCCAGAATTCCTGTGAGCGGATGCTCACCCCTCCGATGAGCACGTTGGTCCCCGGGAACCGGGGCACGCCCCGGGCCTCGGGGCCCCAGATCAGCAGCATGATCGCCTGCAGCAGCGTTGAGACGCCGAGGGTCAGGATGATGGAGATGAGCGGCGTCAGCTTCTTCACCCTCGCGATGATCAGCCGTTCCATCGCGATGGCCACGAGGGTCACCGTGAGGATGGCGACCAGGATCGCCAGGAAGAGCGGCATGCCGGACGCGGTGAGCCAGGCTGAACCCAGCCCGGCCAGCATCGCGAACTCGCCCTGGGCGATGTTGATGACGTGGCGCACGGTGTAGACGGCGATCAGGCCGACGGCGAGCAGGGCGTACACAGATCCCTGTGAGAGCCCTGCCACCGTCAACTGCAGGAAATCAGTGAGCACAATCAGTCCTTGAGGAGGTTCCAGCGACCATCCTGAGCCTCAGCCAGGATGAGCGCGGAGGCGTCGAGGCCAGAGTGGTTCTTCGCGGTCATCTTGAAGACTCCGGAGATGCCGGTGAACTCGGCCTTTTCCAGCTCGTCGCGCAGGGCGGTGGGGTCGGTGCCGACGGCGTCGAGGGCGTTGACCGCGATGTGCCAGGCGTCGAACGCGTGGCCGCCGAAGGTGGAGGGCTGCTCGCCGTAGGCCGCGCTGTAATCGGCCTGGAACTTCTCGATGACCGCGCGCTGGGGGTTGTCGGCCGGCAGCTGGTCGGTCACGAGCAGGCGACCCATCGCCGCGATCGCGCCGTTGGCGGCGTCACCGGCCGTGTCGAAGAACGCCTGGTTGGCGATGCCGTGCGAGTGGTAGACCGGCTTGTTCACGCCGAGCTGCACGTAGGCCTTCTGGGCCAGGCCAGCCGAGGGGTTGATGCCCCAGATGATGACGGCGTCGGCGTCAGAGCCGCGCACGTTGGTCATCTGCGGGGTGAAGTCGGTCGCGCTCGGCTCGAAGGACTCGGTCGTGACGAGGGTGATGCCCCGGTCGGCACCGAGCTGGGTGATGTAGTCCGCGATTCCCTCGCCGAACCCGGTCGCGTCGCGAACGAGGGCCAGCTTGGTGTAACCCTTCTTCTCGGCGTCGTTGAGGATGGTCTCGAGCACGCTGACGTCGTTCTGCGTGGTCTTGAAGACCCACTGGGAGTCCGCGACGATGGCCACGTTGGCCGCGACGGAGATCATCGGGATCTTTGCGGCTTCTGCGAGGGGGCGCATGGCCAGGCTGGGGCCGGTGCGGGACGCGCCGATGATGATGTCGACCTTCTCGCTCTCGATCAGCTTGCTGGTGGCCTTGGCCGCGCCATCCTCGGTCGACTGGTCGTCGAGGATGGTGAGCTCGACATCGCGGCCGCCGATGCCGCCTGCCTCATTGAGCTGCTTCGCGAGCATGTTGAGCGTGTTCTGCTCCGGGACGCCGAGGCTGGCGCCGACGCCGGTGACGTCGAGAACGGCACCGATCTTGATCGGCCCGCTATCTCCGGCTGGGTCTGCGGGGCTGCTGCCGCCGAGGTTCGAGGTGCTGCAACCGGCCAGCGCAAGGGCTGTGACGACGGCAATCGGCGCGATGAAACGCAGACGAGACTTCTTCATTGGAATCTCCTTCAGAGGAACAGATAATTAGTGACCGACCAATCGTTCACTAATTCAGGTGTGGCCTGACAGTATCCCGGCGGGACCGCGCTCGGCAAGGGTTCGGACCCGACCGGACGTAACGAGTGGGTAACTGACGGTGCGGTTCAGGCCACTGCGAGCATCCCGGCGGCCACCAGCGCGAGCGCCAGGCCGAGCCACTGCACGGGGGCGATGCGTTCTCGCAAGACGAGTGCCGCGAGCAGGATCGTGCCGGCCGGGTACATGGCCGTGAGCACGCTCATCACGCTCAGTTCCCCGGCCCGGATCCCGAGGAGCAGCAGGAAGTTCGCGGTGGCATCGACCACACCGCAGGCCACCGCCAGGCGTAGCCCCACCAGCAGGGTTCGGCGTCGAAGGGCCGCGGTGACGCTCGAGGCGGTGACGCTCGAGGCGGTGACGCTCAAGGCTGGGGCGCTCAAGGCCGAGGCGGTCGCCGTGCCGGTCCGCGCCATCCGTCGACGGCGCAGGCCGAACAGGGCGAGCACCCCGACCAGCACGAACATGATCGCGCCGTTCACGGCTCGGTTGAGCACCAGCGGCACCAGGCCGCTGTCGGTCGGGGTCAGGTCGATCATGATGATGAACGCGCCGATCATCGCGCCGGAGCCCAGCGCCATCAGCAGGCCGGCTGTGCGGGGGCGCACCGCACCCTTCTCCGGCACGAAGCCGACGAGCACGACCGCGACCAGGGCAAGGCCCAGCGCCCAGTAGCCGATCGGGGCGAGCCGGTCCCCGCCGAGCAGCCCGGCCACCATCGGCACCACCGCGGACACGACCGCCGTGAGCGGGGAGAGGATGCTCATCGGCCCGATCGCGAGACAGGCGTAGAGCAGCGAGATGGCGATGGCGCCGCTGACCCCGGACAGCGCCCCCCAGAACACGGCCTCCGGCGACCACACGCCGCCGACGAACGGCAGCGCGAGCAGGAGTGCGACCAGTCCGGATGCCGCGGCGACCGCCGTCACGATCATCGGACTCATCCGCCTGGCGGCGAGGCCACCGAGGAAGTCGGCGCTGCCGTAGACGAGTGCCCCGATGAGGCCGAGCGCCGCTGTGAGCATAAGAATCCCAGCCTAGCGACCGGCACCGCCCGCGCGGGCCGGCTATGACCGCCGGGTAGGGTGGGAGCGGATAAGCCGAGGGGGCGACAATGACCACGCGGTGGGCTCGGTTCGGGCGCGGCTGGACAGCCGCCGTGTTCTCGACCTTCGTCGCCGCGCTGTCACACACCGTCGGCGGCGGTTCCGGCCCCGGCCTGCTGCCCCTCGTGCTGTCGCTCGCCTTCGCCGGCATCCTCTGCATCGGGCTCGCCGGCCGCACCCTGTCGCTCTGGCGGGTAAGTCTCTCCGTGCTCGCCAGCCAGCTGATCTTCCACGGTCTGTTCTCCCTCGGAGGCTCGGGTGGCGCCCTCGGAGTCGCCGCCGGTTCGCCCCACGACCATCAGGGGACCGCCGCGCAGGTGACCACCGCCGTGCTCCCTGGCGCCATGTCCGGCACCATGTCCGGCACCACGGCCGGCGGTGTCGGCATGTGGCTGGCGCATCTCGGTGCGGCCGGGGTGACAATCGCGGCCCTGCGCGTGGGCGAACGCGCCTTCTGGGGACTCCTCGAGAACGCGCGCCTGGCCATCCGCGCGCTCTTCGCGCATCACGCACTCGCGTTCCCGCCGCACGCGCCCCGCCGGATCGTGACCACCGCGCCGGTCGTCACCCCGCGCGACCCGGCCGTGCTCTTCTCGCCGATGCGGCATCGCGGTCCGCCGACGGTGCCTCTGCCCGCCTGACGACGCCCGCCCCTGGCCCGCGCCGCGCAGAATCCAGACCAGACCGATTGCGCCGCCGCGCCGAACTCCCTGCAGGCCACTTCCTGCGGCCCGGCCAGCGCCCCACAGCAAGGATTGCCATGAAGTTCCAGAAAACCGCCCTCGCAGCATCGGCCCTCGCCGCCGGCACCTTCCTCGCCCTCGCCGCCCCACTCGCGGCCAGCGCCCACATCGACGTCGACCCGTCGTCGACCGCGGCAGGCTCGTACACCGTGCTCAGCTTTTCGCTGCCGCACGGCTGCGACGGCTCGCCGACCACCGCGATCAGCATCACCATCCCGGAAAGCATCGTCAGCGTCACCCCCACCGTCAACCCCGCCTGGACCGTGGCCAAGGCCTCCGTGGACCTGGCCGATCCGATCACCGATGGCGAGGGCAACACGATCAGCACCCGAATCGGCGAAGTCGTCTACACGGCGATCACCCCGATGGAAGACGGGCTGCGCACCACCTTCGACCTGAGCGTGCCGCTGCCGGCCGACGCCGCCGGGCAGACCCTGGAATTCCCGGTGCTGCAGACCTGCGTCACCGGGTCGACGACCTGGGACGAGCACGCCGTGGAGGGCGAGGCCGAGCCTGAGCACCCCGCTCCGGCGATCACGGTGACCGAGGCCGTCGCCGACGACGGGCACGGCCATGAGGCCGCCGAAACGGAGCACGAGGAGGCGGCTGCTGGCGCAGACACCGCCGGAAGTGATGTCCTCGCCCGGGTGCTCGGCGTCGGTGGACTCGTCGTCGGTGCGATCGGTATCGTGCTCGCGGTGACCGGACGACGCACCAAGCGTTCGGTCTAGGCTCCAGCCATGAGAGGCAACGGGGTGAACCGGGCCGCGAGAGCGCGGCGATGGTCGGTCAGGGCATTCAGCGGTGCGGTCGTCGTCGCTGCGCTGGTCGGCTGGTCGGCCGCGCCGGCCTTCGCGCACAACTACCCCGTTGGCTCGGCGCCGGCCGAGGGAGCGGTCGTGACCGAGCAACCCGGCACATTCACCGTGACCACGAACGACCAGCTGCTGGACCTGCACGGTGAGGGCTCCGGGAACGCCATGGCGATCCGGGGCCCCGCCGGCGAAGCCACACCGCTCTACTACGGCGATGGCTGCGTGACCCTGTTCGGGCCAAGCATCGAGACGAAGGCCCAGCTCGGCCAGCCGGGAGAGTACACCGTGATCTGGCAGGTCGTCTCCACCGACGGGCACGCCGTGTCAAAGGAGTACACCTTCACGTGGCAGCCGGCGGCCGGCCAGGAACTGGCCGAGGGGTCGACGGCTCTGCCCTCCTGCGGGGGCCCGACATCGAGCGGAACGGATGCCGCAGCATCCGATGCGTCCGGCTCGGGCACCGGCCTCGCCGACCTGGCCTGGATCGGCGGAGCCCTCGGCGCCGTGATCCTGGCGGTCGGCGGGACCCTGCTGTTCGTCGGCCGCCGCGGCCGCAAGGCGTGACCGGCGTCGGGGGAGGCGGGAGGCCGTCGGAGGTCGCAGGTAGAGTTACCGGGTGAGTTGGAACGCCGAAATACCGTGGAATCCTGACGAGTTCGAACCACCCGACGATTTCGACGCCCCGCCTCCGCCCGAGGGGTATGCGGGCGCGGCGTCCGCCGACGCAGCCTTCGCCGGGGCGGCATTCGCCGACGCGCCCGCTGGATCCGGCCTGCCCGCGGGCGGCCGGCCCCCGGTAGCGGCCCCGCGGCGGGCCACCGCGAAGTTCGCAACCGCCGCGGAGGCGCTCAGCACGGTCTTCGGTTACGACTCGTTCAGGGGTGAGCAGGCCCAGATCATCGACCAGGTCATCGGCGGCGGCGATGCGGTCGTGCTGATGCCCACCGGCGGCGGCAAGAGCCTGTGCTACCAGATTCCCTCGCTCGTGCGCGAAGGCACCGGCATCGTCATCTCCCCCCTGATCGCCCTGATGCAGGACCAGGTCGACGCGCTCACCGCCGTCGGGGTGCGCGCCGCGTTCCTCAATTCCAGCCAGGACTCCGCCGCGCGCAGCCGGGTCGAACGGGACTACCTGGCCGGCGACCTCGACCTTCTCTACGTCGCCCCCGAGCGGCTCTCCTCTGAGGCGACCAAGCGCTTCCTCGACCGCGGCACCATCGCGCTCTTCGCCATCGATGAGGCCCACTGCGTGTCGCAGTGGGGGCACGACTTCCGACCCGACTACCTCGCCCTGTCCGAGCTGGCCGACCGCTGGCCCGACGTGCCGCGGATCGCGCTCACCGCGACCGCGACGGACGCCACGCACTCGGAGCTCACCACCCGCCTGCAGCTGGGCCGAGCCCGGCACTTCGTCGCCAGCTTCGACCGGCCGAACATCCAGTACCGCATCGTCGGCAAGGCGGAACCGCGCAAGCAGTTGCTCGCGTTCATCCGCGCCGAGCACCAGGGCGACGCCGGAATCGTCTACGCCCTCAGCCGCAAGACCGTCGAGCAGACCGCCGAATTCCTCCGCCAGAACGGGGTGAACGCGCTGCCGTACCACGCCGGCCTCGACCAGGGTCTGCGTGCCCGCACCCAGTCCCGGTTCCTCCGCGAAGACGGCGTCGTCATCGTGGCCACGATCGCGTTCGGCATGGGCATCGACAAACCCGATGTGCGGTTCGTGGCGCACATCGACCTGCCCAAGTCGGTCGAGGGCTACTACCAGGAGACCGGCCGTGCCGGCCGTGACGGACTGCCGTCGACCGGCTGGCTCGCCTACGGCCTGCAGGACGTCGTGCAGCAGCGGCGGATGATCGACGAGTCGCCCGGCGATCTCGCCCACCGCCGCAAGCTCTCCGCGCACCTCGACGCTATGCTCGCCCTGTGCGAGACGGTGAGTTGCCGCCGCGTGAACCTGCTGCGCTACTTCGGCCAGCCGAGCGAGCCGTGCGGCAATTGCGACACCTGCCTCGAACCGCCCGTCGGCTGGGACGGCACGGTGGCCGCGCAGAAGCTGCTCTCCACCGTGGTGCGCCTGCTCAGGGAACGCAGCCAGCGCTTCGGCGCCGGGCAACTCATCGACATCCTGCGTGGCAAGGTGACCCCGCGCACCACCCAGCACGGCCACGACCAGCTCGCCACCTGGGGGATCGGGGCGGATCTCAGCGACCAGCAATGGCGCGGTGTCGTGCGCCAACTGCTGGCCCAGGGGCTCCTCGCCACCTCCGGCGAGTACGGCACTCTCGTGCTCACGGATGCCGCGGCCGAGGTGCTCGCCGGGCGCCGCACGGTCGAGCTGCGCACCGAGCCGGAGCGGGCGGCCCGCCCGGCCGCCGGAGCGCGCAAGAGCGCGGCGAAGGCCGCCGCCGCCGACCTCAACCCCGAGCAGGAGACCCTGTTCGAGGCGCTTCGAACCTGGCGCTCGGCGCAGTCTAAGGAGCAGGGCGTGCCGGCGTACATCATCTTCGGCGATGCGACCCTGCTCGCCATTGCGGCGACCCGGCCGGGCAGCCTGGCCGAGCTCGACGGAATCTCCGGGGTCGGCGCCAAGAAGCTCGATTCCTATGGCACGGCGATCCTCGAGGTCGTCGCGGCGGGCGCCTAGCGTGACCGAGCCGATGGACTGGCCCGCCTACTACGGCGTCCAGTCCGGGCGAACGGCTCGGTCGGTGCTCCGTGACACGCTCCGGCGGCGGGGCGAGGCTCCGGGCACCGCGATCGACCTCGGCTGCGGGGAGGGCACCGAAACCCGCCACCTGCTGCGGGAAGGCTGGCAGGTCCTCGCCGTCGACGCCGAACCCGGCGCGGAAGCGCTCGTACGGCAGGGGCTGTCCCCCGAGGAACTGCGCCGACTCACCTTCAGGCAGGCCCGCTTCGAGGACCTCGCCGAGCTGCCCGCCGTCGATCTCCTCTACGCGGGCTTCGCCCTGCCCTTTTGCGAACCGGACGCGTTCCCGGGGCTCTGGGCGGGCATCCGCACCGCCCTGAAACCGGGTGCCTGGTTCGCCGGCGAGCTGTTCGGCCCGCACGACGACTGGGCCGGCCGGGCAGGGATGAACGTGCACGACCGTGCCCAGGTGCGGTCCCTTCTCAGCGGACTGGAGGTGCACAGCCTGGTCGAGGACGACCGGCCGGGCCAGTCGGCGATGGGCCCCAAGCACTGGCACGTCTTCCACGTCATCGCCCGCAATGCACCCGCACCGGACTGACCCGGCCGCGGCGCCGAACCGCCTCCGAAAGCAGAGGTTTTGTCGATATGCGCGACCCCAGCTCGCATACGCCTGTGGATTCCTACAAAGCGGATGCCGGGGTCGGCGCACTTCGTTGTAGCCCCGTCACGCACTATTTCCGTGCGTCCGGCCGCCGACCTAGCGTGTAAGAAAATTCCGCGCGAAGACGAAGGACCAATGATGGTTGACACTGCCCAGCGCTCCACCGCCCCCGACAAGAAATCCGGTTCGACCAAGCCGGCAGCCGACACCGGCCCCGTCATGGTGGCCGGTCACCCGGGCGCCCCGACCGTGAACGTCGCCGCCCTCAACCGTCAGCTGCTCGGCACCTGGGCGGATGTGCGCGTGCTCGCCCGCGAACTCACCGCGCGCCCGGAGCTGCACCGGATCGAGGGTCAGTCCATGGCGGACCACCGTGACCGCGTGCTCGGCCAGCTGAAGATCCTCGCCGAGAACGGCCATGTCCATCGCGCATTCCCGGCCGACCTCGGCGGCTCGGACGATCACGGCGGCAACATCGCCGGCTTCGAGGAACTCGTCACCGCCGATCCCAGCCTGCAGATCAAGGCCGGAGTGCAGTGGGGTCTGTTCGGCGCCGCGGTGCTGCACCTCGGCACGAAGAAGCACCACGACGCCTACCTTCCCGGGATCATGTCGCTCGAGGTGCCCGGTGTCTTCGCGATGACCGAGACCGGGCACGGGTCGGATGTCGCCAGCATCGGAACCACGGCCACCTACGACCCGGACAGCGCGGAATTCGTCATCAATACGCCGTTCCGCGCGGCCTGGAAGGACTACCTCGGCAACGCGGCCAGGGACGGCGTCGCCGCCGTGCTCTTCGCCCAGCTGATCACCCAGGGCGTGAACCACGGCGTGCACGCGTTCTGGGTGCAGCTGCGCGACGAGGCCGGGGCGTTCCTGCCCGGAATCGGCGGCGAGGACGACGGTCTCAAGGGTGGTCTCAACGGCATCGACAACGGCCGGTTGCACTTCGACCAGCTGCGCATCCCCCGGACCAACCTGCTCAACCGCTACGGCGACGTCGCCGAGGACGGAACCTACAGCAGCGACATCGCCAGTCCCGGGCGTCGCTTCTTCACCATGCTCGGCACCCTCGTGCAGGGCCGTGTCTCGCTCGACGGCGCCGCCACCCAGGCCTCGGCGATGGCGCTGACGATCGCGATCACCTACGGCAGTCAGCGGCGCCAGTTCAACGCAGGCAGCGACACCGACGAAGAGGTCATCCTCGACTACCAGCGCCACCAGCGCCGCCTGCTGCCGCGCCTGGCCACCACCTACGCGCAGACCTTCGCGCACGACCAGTTCCTGGTCAAGTTCGATCAGGTCTTCAGCGGCAAGGCCGACACGGACGACGACCGCCAGGACCTGGAAACCCTGGCCGCCGCGCTCAAGCCCCTGTCGACCTGGCACGCGCTCGACACCCTGCAGGAGGCCCGCGAGGCCTGCGGCGGCGCCGGGTTCCTGGCCGAAAACCGCCTCGTCGGACTGCGCGCAGACCTCGACGTCTACGCCACCTTCGAGGGCGACAACAACGTGCTGCTGCAGCTCGTAGCCAAGCGCCTGCTCACCGACTACAGCCGCAAGTTCGCGCACGCCGGCACCGGCGCCCTGGCCCGCTACGTCGTGGCCCAGGCCGCCGACCGGGCCTACCACGGCACCGGGCTCCGCACCCTCGCCCAGACCGTTGTCGACTTCGGGTCGACGGCTCGCTCCGTTGGGGCGCTCCGGGAGACGAACGTGCAGCGCGAGCTTCTCACCGACCGGGTCGAGACCATGATCGGCGAAATCGCCGCCGAACTTCGCCCGGCCGCGAAGCTCCCGGCCAAGGAGGCCGCCGCACTCTTCAACGCGCACCAGGACGCCCTGATCGAGGCCGCCCGTTCGCACGGCGAGCTGTTGCAGTGGGAGGCCTTCACCCAGGCCGTCGAGACCACGGATGACGCGGGCACCCGGCAGGTGCTCACCTGGCTGCGAGACCTCTTCGGCCTCGGCCTGGTCGAGAAACACCTCGCCTGGTACCTGATCAACGGGCGCCTGTCCGCGCAGCGAGCCCAATCGGTCACGGCGTACATCGACCGCATCATCGCCCGGCTGCGCCCGCACGCCGTCGACCTGGTGGACGCGTTCGGTTACCGCCAGGAGCACCTCCGGGCCAGCATCGCCAGTGGCGCCGAGAAGGAACGACAGGACGAGGCCCGGGCGTACTACCGCGACCTGCGGGAGTCCGGCCGGGCTCCCGCCGCGGAGAAGGCGCCGAAGAAGAAGTAGCCCGTCGTACCCAGGTACGAGATCGGACCGGTAGAGAGGGTCCGCTCGACTGATGTGTGCCGGGTCAGGCATCCGTACCGTCGTTGTGGGGCCGTTGTCGCGTAGGCGACACGAGCCCCGCAACGGAACGAGGAGACGGATGATCCAGGCACAGTCCCTGACCAAACGCTACGGCAGCAAGACGGCCGTCGACACGGTCGACTTCACCGTGCAGCCCGGCAAGGTGACCGGCCTGCTCGGCCCGAACGGAGCCGGCAAGAGCACCACCATGCGCATGATCGTGGGCCTGGACCGGCCGAGCAGCGGTTCGGTCACCGTGAACGGCAAGCACTACCGTGAACACGCCGCACCGCTCCGCGAAGTCGGAGTGCTGCTCGACGCCAAGGCGGTGCACACCGGCCGATCGGCCCGTAACCACCTCCTGGCCATGGCCGCCACCCACGGCATCCCCGCCAGCCGGGTGGACGAGGTGATCGAGCTGACCGGGCTCGCGTCCGTGGCACGGAAACGCGTCGGCGGCTTCTCCCTCGGGATGGGCCAGCGGCTCGGCATCGCCGCGGCCCTGCTCGGCGACCCGGCCGTGCTCATCCTCGACGAACCGGTCAACGGCCTCGACCCTGAGGGCGTGCAGTGGGTGCGTCGCCTGATGCGGCACCTGGCCGCCGAGGGCCGCACGGTGCTGCTGTCCTCGCACCTGATGAGCGAGATGGCGCTCACCGCCGACCATCTGATCATGCTCGGCCGCGGTCGCGTGATCGCGGATGCGCCGGTCGCCGACATCATCGGCGGCGCAGGGGCGAACGCGGTGCGGGTGCGCAGCCCCCAGGCCACGCGCCTGGCCACCCTGCTCGCAGGGCCGCTGGTCACCGTCTCGGCCGGCGAACAGGACACGCTCGAGGTCACCGGCATCACCGCCGTCGAGATCGGCGAGCAGGCCGCCGGCGCCGGGATCGTGCTGCACGAACTCACAAGCATCGGCGCGTCACTCGAGGACGCCTACATGGCGCTCACCCAGAACGAGGTGGAGTACCGCACGGGCGGCTCCGCGGAACTGCAGGAGGCAGCACGATGACCACCACAACCACACTGCCCACCGCGTCGGACGCCGCGACCGCCCCGCGGCCGGATGCCGACGTCGGCCAGGCGGCCATCCGACTCAGCGCGATCGGACTGATCCGGTCGGAGTGGATCAAGCTTCGAAGCGTGCGGTCGACCGTCTGGTCCTACGCCCTGCTCGTGGCCTTCTCACTCGGCCTCGCCGCCATCATGTCCGGCTCGCTGGATTTGCAGGGCGCGGACGTCTCACAGGTCCCGGCCGCCAACCAGGCGATCTTCGTGGCCCAGGCCTCCACCTTCGGTGTGTTCTTCGGCCAGCTGATCGTGGCCGTCCTCGGCGTGCTGAGCATCAGCGGGGAGTATTCCACCGGCATGATCCGGTCCACCCTGGCCGCGGTGCCGAACCGGCTTCCCGCCCTGTGGGCCAAGGCGCTCGTCCTCTTCGTCACCACCTTCGTGGTCGGCCTGGTCAGCACCGTCGGCTCCTACCTGGTCGCCTCGGCCGTGCTCTCCGGCAAGGGACTCCAGGCCGGCCTGTTCGAGCCGGCCGTGCTCTTCCCCGTGCTCGGCGGCGCCCTCTACCTCGGCCTGATCGCGGTCTTCGCCCTCGGGGTCGGAACAATCGTTCGCAGCGGCGCCGGAGGCATCGCGGTCGTCCTCGGACTCGTGCTGCTCGTTCCGATGGTGCTCCAGATGATCCCCGCCGAGTGGGCCACCTCACTGCTGCCCTACCTGGTCTCCAACGCCGGCATCAACATGTTCGGGCTGATGTCATTCAGCGAGGTTCCGATCGAGTGGTGGGTCGACCTGCTGGTCGTGCTCGGCTGGATCGCGGCCAGCCTGGCCGGCGCCGCGGCACTGCTGAAGCGTCGGGACGCGTAGAGTCCAGACAATGACCACCACGCAGTTCGCCCCCGGACGGCCCTCCCGGCCCGCCGGGGGCGATCCGCGTCTGCCGACGCCGCCCGGCGTGGCCAGGCGGTTCTGGGCGCGGCATCCGCGCCTGGCCGATTCCCTCATCGCCGGCGTGTACTTCGTCCCGTCGATGATCAGCGTCCTGATCGGCGTGGCCGCTCCCGGCGGGCCGGCGCAACCCTCCGCGCTCGCCGCATCCGTGGTGGTGACGGTGGTGCTCGGCGCCGCGCTTCTCTTCCGCCGAAGCGCCCCCCTGCTCGTGCTCGGGGTTGCCTGCGCCGGCCTGCTCGTGTCGTTTCCGGCCGAGGGGCAGGGGGACACCGTCCCCGTATTGTTCGCGCTCTACGCGGTGGCGGTCTATCGCAGCGTGCGGAGCGCCTGGTTCGGGCTCGCCGCCGCCGTCGGGGTCGCGGCGCTCGGCGCCTACCTCGCCGACGCCTCGATCAGCTACGCCTACTGGCCGACCGTGGCCGGCCAGTACGCCATCGTCATGCTCGCCGCCACCCTGATCGGCGTCACGATCGGAGATCGCAAACGGTACGTCGACGCGCTGGTGGAGCTGGCCGCCCAGCTCGCCAGGGAGCGCGACCAGCAGGCGCAGCTGGCCAGGATCACCGAACGCGGCCGGATCGCCCGGGAGATGCACGACATCGTCGCGCACAGCCTGTCGGTGATGGTCGCCCTCGCCGACGGCGCCGACGCGGTGCTGGCCGTCGACCCGGAGCGGTCCAGGAGCGCGATGCGCGAGGTGGCGGCCACCGGCCGGAGCTCGATGACCGAGATGCGACGCCTGCTCGGGGTGCTCGGCGACGACGAGGCTGTTCCGGGCTCGGCGGATGCGGCATCCGGTGACGCCCCGCTGCGTCCCCAGCCCGGGGCCGACGAGCTGGTCGGCCTGGTCGACTCCTTCCGTGCCGCCGGCCTGCCCGCGCGGCTGGAGCTCACCGGCTCGATCCCGGCCAACCCCGGCGTCCAACTCACGATCTACCGGATCGTGCAGGAATCGCTGACCAACGCCCTGCGCTACTCCGCCGAGCCGACCCTCGTCTCCGTGCGGCTGGCCTCCGGGCCGGGGCGGGTCGAGGTCGTCGTGGCCGACGACGGCCGTCCGCGCGCCGAGGGGCCGGCGCGGCGCCAGGGCCGCGGCATCATCGGGCTGCGCGAGCGCGCCGCCCTCTACGACGGCACGCTGGAGGCGGGGGCGATCCCCGGCGGCTGGCAGGTGCGGGCCGTGATGA
>CAJDUC010000055.1_pt1 | contig 29128 bp, 20 predicted proteins | sample 7390041 | NCBI WGS metagenome assembly CAJDUC01 (sample SAMEA7055666, study PRJEB34461) | soil metagenome | biome: terrestrial ecosystem; feature: Peninsula; material: soil | place: Antarctica | collected 2016 | reverse complement strand
CACGAGGTTCTCGAAGTTGTCCGAGGTGGACTGCCGCATGTTGGTGAGCTTCTTCTCCTTGGTGATGTTCACGTCCATGTCCTCGTTGCGCGAGTTCTCACCGACGATCTGGCCCTCGTAGACCTCGGCGGTGGGCTCGACGAAGAACGCACCGCGCTCCTGGAGGTTGATCATCGCGAAGGGGGTGACCCTGCCGGCGCGGTCGGCGACGAGCGAGCCGTTGATCCGGGTCTCGATCGGACCGGCCCACGCCTCGTAGCCGTGCGCGATGGACGAGGCGATCCCGGTACCGCGGGTGTCCGTGAGGAACTGGGTGCGGAACCCGATCAGGCCGCGTGCCGGGACGACGAACTCCATCCGCACCCAGCCGGTGCCGTGGTTGGCCATGGTCTCCATGCGGCCCTTGCGCGCCGCCAGGAGCTGCGTGACGGCGCCGAGGTACTCCTCGGGGACGTCGATCGTCATGTGCTCCATCGGCTCGTGGATCTTGCCGTCGACGGTGTGGGTGACGACCTGCGGCTTGCCGACGGTGAGCTCGAAGCCCTCGCGGCGCATCTGCTCGACGAGGATGGCCAGCGCCAGCTCGCCGCGGCCCTGGACCTCCCAGGCATCGGGACGCTCGGTCGGCAGGACGCGCAGCGACACGTTGCCGACGAGCTCGGAGTCCAGGCGGTCCTTGACCTGGCGTGCCGTGACCTTGTGGTTCTTGCCACCCTTGCCGGCCAGCGGCGAGGTGTTGATGCCGATCGTCATCGAGATGGCCGGGTCGTCGACAGTGATCAGCGGGAGGGGGCGCGGGTCGTCGATGTCGGTGAGGGTCTCGCCGATCGTGATCTCGGCGATGCCCGCGACGGCCACGATGTCGCCGGGGCCAGCAGAGTCGGTCGGGACGCGGCTGAGGGCCCTGGTCTCGAGCAGCTCGGTGACCTTGACGCTCTGGATCGACCCGTCGTGCCGGGCCCACGCGACCATCTGACCCTTGCGGATCGTCCCGTTGAAGACGCGCAGCAGCGCGAGGCGGCCGAGGAACGGCGAGGCGTCCAGGTTGGTGACGTGCGCCTGGAGCGGTGCGCCCTCCTCGTAGCTCGGCGCCGGGATCTTCTCCAGGATCGTCGCGAACAGCGGCTCGAGGTCCGGGCTGTCGGGCATCTGCCCGTCGGCCGGCTGGTTCAGCGAGGCGCGGCCCGCCTTGGCCGCAGCGTAGACCACCGGGACGTCGAGGATGGCGTCGAGGTCGAGGTCGGGGACCTCGTCGTGCAGGTCGCTGGCCAGGCCGAGCAGCAGGTCCGTCGCCTCGTGCACGACCTCCTCGATGCGCGAGTCGGGCCGGTCGACCTTGTTGACGAGCAGGATGACGGGCAGCTTCGCGGCCAGTGCCTTGCGCAGGACGAAGCGCGTCTGCGGGAGCGGGCCCTCGCTCGCGTCCACGAGGAGGACGACGCCGTCGACCATCGACAGCCCGCGCTCGACCTCGCCGCCGAAGTCCGCGTGGCCGGGGGTGTCGATGACATTGATGGTGACGCCGTCGGGCATCCCCGCGGCAGCGGCTGCCGGGCCGCGGTACCGGATCGCCGTGTTCTTGGCGAGGATCGGAGCCGGACTGCCAGAGCATGGCGTCCACGAGGGTCGTCTTGCCGTGGTCGACGTGGGCGACGATCGCCACGTTGCGCAGGTCGGAGCGCACAGGCATGACGGGACTCGATTCAGTACTGGGGAGCGCGCAACGGCACCGCAGCGCGACTCCATGGTACCTGCCCGCGCATGACCGGCCGACTGCGCCGGCGCGGTCGCGTCGGGGTGCCCCACGTCGGGCCCCGGCTCCTCAGGCCGTTCGGCCGGTTCCGGAGCCGCCGAAGACGTCCAGGTGGGCTCCGGGGATCGCGTCGAGCAGCTCGCGGGTGTACTCCTGGCGAGGGTTGTCGAAGACCTCGTCCGTCGTGGCGCTCTCGACCACCCGACCGGCCTGCATCACGCACACCTCGTCAGCGATCTGACGCACGACCGCCAGGTCGTGAGTGATGAACAGGTAGGTCAGACCCAGCTCGGCCTGCAGGTCGTTGAGCAGCGTGAGGATCTGCGCCTGCACCAGGACGTCGAGTGCCGACACCGCCTCGTCGCAGACGATCATCTCCGGCTCGAGGGCGAGGGCGCGCGCGATCGCGATCCGCTGACGCTGACCGCCGGAGAGCTCGTTCGGGAAGCGTCGCATCGTCGACTGGGGCAGGGCGACCATGTCGAGGAGCTCGCGGACCTTCTTCTCGCGCGAGCGCCGGTCGCCGATCCGGTGGGTGCGCAGCGGCTCCTCGATCGTGCGGAAGATGGAGTACATCGGGTCCAGGGACCCGTAGGGGTTCTGGAAGATCGGCTGCACCCGGCGACGGAAGGCGAACAGTGCCTTGCGGTTGAGGGTGCTCATGTCGACCTCGTCGAAGTAGACCGCACCGGCGGTCGGCTCGAGAAGGTTGAGCACGACGTTCGCCACGGTCGACTTGCCCGAGCCGGACTCGCCCACCAGGGCCATCGTCGTCCCCCGGCGCACCGAGAACGAGACGTCGTCAACGGCCTTGAAGTCCTTTGCGGCACCCGGTCGGCCGCCTCGCAGACGGAAGGCCTTCGTCAGGTTCTCGACACGCACGACCGCATCCGTCACGACGGCGCCCGGACCGCTCCGAGACGGTGCCGGCGCCTCGCTGCGCTCCTTGGTGCTCTGGATCCGGCGCGAGGCGAGCGACGGCGCGGACGCCACCAGGCGCTTCGTGTACGGGTGCTCGGGTGCCGAGAGGATCTGCAGCGCCGGGCCGGACTCGACCACCCGTCCGCGGTACATCACGACGAGGTGCTCAGCGCGCTCGGCCGCGAGCCCGAGGTCGTGCGTGATGAAGAGCACCGCCGTGCCGAGCTGCTCGGTCAGGCCCTGGAGGTGGTCGAGGATCGTGCGCTGGACGGTGACGTCGAGCGCAGAGGTGGGCTCGTCCGCGATGAGGAGGCTGGGCCGGGCCGCCATGCCGATCGCGATCAGGGCGCGCTGGCGCATGCCACCGGAGAACTCGTGCGGGAACTGCTTCGCACGGCGCTCGGCGTCCGGCAGGCCGGCCTCCTCGAGCAGCTCGGCGGCCCGGAGCTTCGCGGCCTTGCCCTTGGCGAGGCCGTTGGCGACCAGCGCCTCCTTGACCTGGAAGCCGATCGTCCAGACCGGGTTGAGGTTGGACATCGGGTCCTGGGGAACGAGGCCGATCTCGTTGCCCCGCAGGGCCACCATCTCCCGGTCCGTGCGATGCGTGATGTCCTCGCCCTTGAAGGCGATCGACCCGCCCGTCACCCGGCCCGTGCCGGGCAGCAGACCGATGATCGCGTGGGCAAGGGTCGACTTCCCCGAGCCGGACTCGCCCACGATCGCGACCGTCTGGCCCGGGTAGATCGTGAGCGCACCCTGACGGACGGCCTCGACGGTGCCCGTCGTGGTCTCGAAGATGACGTCGAGGGCCTGGATCTCCAGGAGGGGCTCCGCGTCGTCCCGATCGATGGCGGGACCCGGCGTGATCGAGGCGCTCATCGAGTCCGGGCCTTCGGGTCGAGGGCGTCGCGCACGACGTCGCCCATCATGATGAAGCTCAGCACGGTGACGGCGAGCGCCACTGCCGGGTAGAAGAGCACGGAGGGCTCGGTCCGCAGCGACGTCTGCGCCTTCGCGATGTCGGCGCCCCATGACGTGATCGTCGGCGGCAGGCCGATGCCGAGGAACGAGAGCGTCGCCTCGGCGACGATGAAGATCCCGAGCGAGACCGTCGCGGTGACGATGATCGGCGCCGCCGCGTTGGGCATCACATGTCGCACGAGGGTGGTGAGCCGCGATGCGCCCAGCGCCGTCGATGCCGTGATGAACTCCGAGTTCTTCACGCTCAGCACCGCACCGCGCGTGATCCGGGCGATCTGCGGCCAACCGAAGGCACCGAGGACGAGCACCACGGTCAGGATGTTGCGGTTCTCCCGGAACATCGTCATGACGACGATCGCCGCGAGCACGAAGGGGATGGCGAAGAAGATGTCCGTGATCCGGGAGAGCAGCGCGTCGAACCATCCCCCGTAGAACCCCGCGATCGCCCCGACGACCGCGCCGATGGCCACCACCAGCAGCGTCGTGAGCGTCCCGGTGGCCACCGAGGCGCTCGCGCCGTAGATCGTGCGGGCGAAGATGTCGCAGCCCTGCCTGTCGTAGCCGAAGGGGTGGCCGCCCACGGGCGGGCCGTAGCTGTTCTTCAGCTCGCAGAAGCGCGGATCCAGGGAGGTGAAGAGGGAGGGGAAGCCCGCGACCACGATCACGAGCACGATCATCGCCGCGGAGATCCAGAAGAGCGGGCGGCGTCGCACGCTCCGCCACGCCTCCGCCCACAGGCTCGCCGGCGCAGCGGACTCGTCGACCGTGTCGACGCTGCCGAGCGTGTCGGCGTCGAACGCCGCGAAGAAGTGCTTCTGGTTGCGGCGGGAACCGGTGTCAGACATATCGAATCCTCGGGTCCAGGACCGCGTAGAGCAGGTCGACGAAGAGGTTGGCGACGATGTAGACGACGACGAGCACCGTCGTGAAGGACACGACGGTCGGCGCCTGACCCGTGGTGATCGCCCGGTAGAGCGTCCCGCCGACCCCGTTGATGTTGAAGATGCCCTCGGTGACGATCGCCCCGCCCATCAGGGCACCGAGGTCCGCCCCGAGGAACGTCACGACGGGGATGAGCGAGTTGCGGAGCACGTGCACGCTGATCACCCGCCGCCGGCTGAGCCCCTTCGCGGTGGCGGTCCGGACGAAGTCCGCCGTGAGGTTCTCCGACACCGAGGTCCTCGTCAGTCGCAGCACGTAGGCGAGCGATACGGCGCCGAGGACGACGGCCGGCATGAGGAGGGTCCGGAAGGTGACGGTCCCGCCGACGGTCGGCGGCAGCCAGCCGAGCCGGACACCGACGAAGAACTGGAGGACGAAGCCGATCACGAAGGTCGGCACGGCGATGACCACGAGGGACACGAGCAGCGCAGCGCCGTCGAAGGCTTTCCCCTTGCGCAGTCCCGCGATGAGGCCGGCCGTCACACCGAGGATCGCCTCGAAGCCCAGCGCCATCAGCGCGAGCCGCACAGTGACGGGGAAGGCCTCACCCATCACGTCCCGGACGGCCCGGCCCGAGAAGGTGGTCCCGAAGTCCAGCGTGAGGACGCCCTTGAGGTAGAGCAGGTACTGGACGAAGAACGGCTTGTCGAGGTTGTACTCCGCCCGGATCTGGGCGATCACGGCAGGGTTCAGACCCCGCTCTCCCCCGAGGGCGGCCACCGGGTCGCCGGGCAGAGCGAACACCATCGCGTAGATCAGGAGCGTCGCGCCGAGGAAGACCGGAATCATCTGCAGAAGCCGACGTCCGATGTACCAACCCATCAGCCAGCCTCCTTGTCGGGCTCAGAGTGCCGCCCGCGGGAGGCGTGTGGACACACTACGGGACGGCGGCGCGTGGCTGCGCCAGGGGAAAGGGTCCGGCGCCGGAGCGCCACCGCGGGGTGGGGGACGCGTCCCCCACCCCGCGGTGGCCCTGCTGTCAGCGCGTGATGACCGGTGTCAGCTCTTCGTCACCTGGTAGTACAGCGGGACGCTGTTCCAGCCGAAGGCGACGTTCCCGACGGTCGTCGCCGAGCCGCCGGTGACGTTCGAGTACCACAGCGGGATCGCCGGCAGGTCCGTGAAGAGGATCTCCTGTGCCTTCTGGAAGTCGGCGTTGGCCGCAGCGAGGTCGGACTCGGCAGCACCCTTGGCCAGCAGCGCGTCGAAGTCCGCGTTCGAGTAGTCACCGTCGTTCGATCCCGCGTTGGTCGCGTAGATCGGCCCCAGGAAGTTGTAGAGGCTGGGGTAGTCCGCCTGCCAGCCGGTGCGGAAGGCCCCGGTGATGGTGCGGTTGGTGATGTCGGTCCTCATGTCGGCGAAGGTCGCGTAGGGGTTGCCCTCGGCCGAGATCCCCAGCGTGTTCTTGATGCTGTTGGTCACGGCGTCGACCCACGCCTGGTGCCCGCCGTCGGTGTTGTAGCCGATGGTGAACGTCCCCGTGTAGGGCGCGATCTTGTCCGCCTGGGCCCACAGGTCCTTGGCCTTGGCCTCGTCGAAGGTGAGCACGTCCGAACCAGGGATCGCGTCGGACCAGCCGGCGATGACCGGCGACGTGAAGTCGCTGGCCGGAGTGCGAGTGGCCTGGAAGATCGTGTCGGTGATCTCCTTGCGGTTGATCGCGTGCGAGATGGCCGCGCGCCGGAGCATGCCTTCCTCACCGGAGAACTGAGGCAGGTTCTGCGGGATCGTGAACGACTGGAACACGGCAGCCGGCTGGTTGACCGCACGGTCACCGAGCTCCGTCTCGAAGGTGCCGTAGGCACTGTCCGGGATGGCGTCGAGGACGTCCAGCTGGTTGGCGAGGAGATCGCTGTAGGCGGCGTCCTGCGTCGTGTAGAACTTGAAGGTCACGCCACCGTTCTGAGCCGTGCGATCGCCGGTGTAGTCAGCGTTCGGCACGAGATCGGCCTTGACGTTGTGCTCCCACGCGCCGGCAGCGGCGAACTTGTAGGGGCCGTTGCCGACCGGGTTCTCGCCGAAGGCCTTCATGTCGTCGTAGGCCGACGTGGGCAGCGGGAAGAACGCCGAGTAGCCCAGGCGCAGCGGGAAGTCCGACTCCGGCTGCGTGAGCGCGACGGTGAACGTCGTGTCGTCGACGACCTTGAGGCCGGTCAGCGGCGAGTCCGCGTCGTAGGAGAAGCCCACGATCGGCTCGAAGAAGTAGCTCGAGAGCTGCTCGTTGCTGAGGAGGGCGCCGTAGTTCCACGCGTCGACGAAGGAGCTCGCCGTGACGGGGGTGCCGTCGGTGAAGGTCCAGCCCGACTTGATCTTGATCGTGTAGTTCTGCCCGTCAGGGCTCTCGATCGAGTCGGCGACCTCGTTGTGCGGTGCACCCTTGGCGTCGTAGTACACGAGCCCGGCGAAGAGCAGGTCGATGATCCGACCGCCGCCGACCTCGTTGGTGTTGGTGGGGACGAGCGGGTTCTGCGGCTCGCTGCCGTTGGCCGTCACGACCCCGGTCGACGTCCCTTGAGTGCCGGAGGCGGTGGTGCCGCCCTCCGGGGTGCTGCTACTGGAACACGCGGACAGGGCGAGCGCGCTGGCAAGAACCAGGCCCGCTGCTGCAGTACCGCGACGCATCTTGCGCACGAGTGCCTCCATGCAGATTGGAAGAACCGAGTCATGACTCGGCACGCGATGCGCAGACGATCGACGCAACGCAGGAACAATAGGTACCGACAGGTAACACCACGCCGTGAGCGCAAGGCAAATTCATGGGGCAAGCGTGACCATATCGAGATGCCGGGGCGAACGAGTCGACCGTCGACCCCCCTGGGCTCGCCCGACCGTCCCGGCAGGTCTAGGTCAGAGGCCGGTGCGGTAGTCCGGGTCCGTGTCGACGTCGGTGTGGCTGATCCGGCCGCGGCGCCTGGGCTTCGCCGCGTCCGCCTCCTCGCGCTCGATCTCGAGCCGCTGCGCCTCGAGCATCTCGTCGCGTGCGAGCCGACGGATGCGCTGCTCGTCCGGGTCGGGAACCGGCACCGCTGCGATGAGCCGGCGTGTGTAGGCGTGCTGTGGGTCGTTGACGACCTGCTCCGTCGGGCCGACCTCGACGAGCTTGCCGTTGTGCATCACCGCGATGCGGTCGGAGAGCAGCTCGACGACGGCGAGGTCGTGCGAGATGAACAAGCAGGCGAAGCCGTGCTCGCGCTGCAGGCTCTGGAAGAGCTCGAGCACGGTGGCCTGCACCGAGACGTCGAGCGCCGAGGTCGGCTCGTCCGCGACGAGCAGCTTCGGCTCGAGCGAGAGCGCACGGGCGATGCCCACGCGCTGGCGCTGGCCGCCGGAGAGCTCGTGCGGGTAGCGGTTGCGCATCGCGCGCGGGAGCTCGACCTGGTCGAGCAGGCGCTCGACCTCGCGGGCGAGGCCGGCGCCCTTCTTGCCTCCGTGCAGCATCAGCGGCTCGCCGATGGACTCGCCGATCGGCAGCCGCGGGTTGAGGGAGGAACCCGGGTCCTGGAAGACGATGCCGACCTGGGTGCGCAGCGGACGCAGGCTCCTGCGCGTCGCGCCGACCATGTCCGTCCCGCAGATCTCGAGCGAGCCACCCGTGACGGGCAGCAGGCCGACGACGGCACGGCCGATGGTCGTCTTGCCGGAACCGGACTCGCCGACCAGCCCGACGACCTCGCCCTGGCGGATCGACAGGTCGACGGAGTCGACGGCCCGGAAGGCTGGCGTCTTGCGGCGGCCCGGGTACTCGATGATCATCTCGCGAGCCTCGAGGACGACGGGACGGGTGCTCATCTCACCGAGCTCCGCGCCAGAGGCGTCGGTGGCAGCCCGCTCCGGCTCGACGACGACCGTCGACCCAGGGATGCCCTGCTTTCCGCGGCCCAGGTGCGGGACGGCGTCGAGGAGCTTCTGGGTGTACGGGTGCTTGGGCGCGCCGAAGATCTCCGCTGCGGTGCCGTGCTCGACGACGAGGCCGTCCTTCATCACGATGATGCGGTCGGCCATGTCGGCGACGACGCCCATGTCGTGGGTGATCAGGATGATCCCGGAGTTGATGCGGTGCCGCAGGTCCCGCATGAGCTTGAGGATCTCGGCCTGCACGGTGACGTCGAGGGCCGTGGTCGGCTCGTCGGCGATGAGCAGCGAGGGGTCGCAGGCCAGGGACTGCGCGATCATCGCCCGCTGACGCTGACCACCGGAGAGCTGGTGCGGGTAGGAGTGGAACCGCACCTCGGGCTCGGGGATCTCGACCAGGCGCAGCAGCTCGATGGCGCGCTCCTTGGCCTTGGCCGGGCCCATCTCGAAGTGGGTGCGCAGGGTCTCGATGATCTGGAAGCCGATCGTGAAGACGGGGTTGAGGGCCGTCATCGGCTCCTGGAAGATCACCGCGATCTCGCGACCGCGGATGTGGCGGATCCTGGACGTCGGCATGCCCATGAGCTCGCGGTCGCCGAGCATGACGCTGCCCGTCGCGCGCCCGTTCGGCGGGAGGAGCCCGATGAGCGCCATCGAGGACTGCGTCTTGCCCGACCCGGACTCGCCGACGATCGCCAGGACCTCTCCGGGGTGGACGTCGTAGGAGATGTGCTCGGCGGCCGGGAACCACTCGCCGTCGACGTAGAACCGGACCGACAGGTCGCGGACGGAGAGCACCGGGGCGCCGGTCGGCGCCGGCGGCGCCTCGTGGGAGGTGTCGGTGGCCATGAGGTCAGTGTCCTTCCTGGGTGCGACTTGCGCCGGACCGACGCAGCGCACGGTCGGCGCCCGGCTGTAGGAGCATGGGGCCATGGGCCCCACCGAGGTGTTCGCGTCCCGCTACGCCCGCGTGCTGACGGGCGCGACCTGGGTCGTCGCCCTGATCGTGGTGGGCGGGTTCGCGAGCACGGCAGACCGCCGGCAGCTCGCCCTCGTCGCGTCCGCCGCCGGCCTCGCCTGCCTGTGGGCGTGGGCGACGTTCTGGCGCCCGCGCGTGGAGGTCTCCGACGGTGGCGTGCTGCTGGTGAACGTGCTGCGCACGATCGAGGTGCCCTGGCCGGTGTTCGTCGAGGCCACGCCTGGCTGGTCCCTCGAGGTGCGGACCAGCTCCCGACGGTGGGCGGCCTGGGCGGCTCCCCGAGAGAGCGGTACCAGCCGCATGCTCCGCGAAGCCCCTCGCCGTCGTCCCGAGCACGAGGTCGGCTCCTCGGCACCGAGGCGAGGCGAGTCCGGTGCGTCCGTCGGCGTCACGGCAGAGCTCGTCGCGGCCGCGATCGAGCGGCGGCACGCGGCGCTCGTGGCCGCGGGCCACCTCGACGGAGCGCGTCGCACGGCCGAGCGCGCCGGCCTGCGCGAGACGGTCACCTGGCACCGCGGCACGATCGCCGCCGCGCTCGCCCTGGCGGCCATGACGGCCGTCCTGGTGACGGGCTGAGGCTCGCACGATCAGCTGCCCGTGGTCGGGCGTGCGGCGTCCTCGGTCGACTGCTTCTCCTGGACGCGCAGCGACCTCAGCATCTTGCGCTCGGAGGGGATGCGCTTCTGTCGCGGGTCGAACGCGTCACGCAGCCCGTCGCCGATGAAGTTGATGCACAGCGCGATCACGACGATGAAGCCACCCGGCCACCAGAAGAGCCACGGGCGGGTGGAGAACGAGCTCTGGTACTCGCTGATGAGACGACCGAGGGAGACCTCGGGAGCCACGATCCCGAAGCCGAGATAGCTCAGCGCCGTCTCCAGCAGGATCGCCGAGCTCATGAGCAGCGAGGTCGCCACGATCACGACGCCGATCGCGTTCGGCAGGATGTGCTTGAAGATGATCCGGATGTCGCTGGCCCCCGCGACCCGTGCGGCGTCGATGAACTCCCGCTCACGCAGCGTGAGGAACTCGCCGCGGACGAGCCGCGCCAGTCCCGTCCAGAGCACGAACCCCAGGGCGATTGCGAACACCATGCCGGAGATGCGGCCGGCCATCTTCCCGATCACCGCTCCGACGACGAGCACGGGCACCGTGATGAAGAGGTCGGTCACCCGCATGAGGACCGTGTCGATCCTGCCCCGGTAGAAGCCGGCCGCCGAGCCCACGATGATGCCGAGGAGCGCGGACACCAGGCCGATCAGCACGACGACCATGAGGGACGTCTGTGCGCCGCGCATGACGTAGGCGAAGAGGTCCCGACCGATCGTGTCCTGCCCGAGCGGGTGGTCGCCGATGGCGAACCCGGGACCGCCGAGCCAGGTCGGCATGGTCAGGGTCGGCGCACCGCCGGCGTTCGTCTGGCTCCCGACCTCGTCGCCGGTCCACTTCCACCAGCCGTGGATGGGCCCGACGCCGACGGAGGTGTAAGCGAGGACCACGATGAAGGCCAGCACGACGACGCCGCCGATCGCGCCCTTGTGGCGCAGGAACCTGCTGCGGACGATCTGTCCCTGCGAGAGACCCTCGACAGCCTTGAGCTCGATGGCGTTCTCCATGCGCTCGGAGTCAGCGCCGGGCGTGGGTGTGGTCGTCATGCTTCCAACCTGATCCGGGGGTCGACAGAGGCGTAGATGAGGTCCGCGACGATGTTCGCCAAGATGGCGAGGGATGCCGTGATGACGAGATAGGCCATCACTGGTTCGATCTCGGCGTTCCCGAGCGACTTGACGAACAGCTGGCCCATCCCCGGCCGGGCGAAGATGTTCTCGGTGATGATGGCTCCACCGATCAGCGTGATGACATCGATCGGAACGATCGTGGCCAGCGGGATCAGCGTGTTGCGGAAGCCGTGCCGCACGACGACGACCCGCTCGGGAAGACCCTTGGCCCGCGCCGTGCGGATGTAGTCCTGGTTCATCACCTCGAGCATGCTCGACCGCGAGTATCGGGTGTACGAGGCGAAGGCGATGAGCACGAGCGTGAGGCTCGGCAGGATCAGGTGGGTGTAGGTGTCGAGCGTCGTGAGCCAGTAGCTGCCGTCGAGGTTCGGGGTCTGGTCGCCGAAGGTCGGGAACGGTCGGCCCCGCAGCGTGTCCGAGTAGGGCACCCAGACCTGCATGAGCTGGTCGACGTAGGTCAGCGCCGCTACGACGAATCCGGTCATCGCCGCGCTGCGCATCGACACCCCGCGGTCGGGTCCGCCGAAGAGCCAGCCGATGAGGATCCCGGCGGCGACCGCGGAGGCGCCCAGCCCGAGGATGATCAGGTTCGACTCGAGGTAGGAGGTGAAGAACGCTCCGACCGGGAAGTAGAGGAGCACGCCGAGCCCGACCGTCACGAGGGAGGCGTACAGCGCCCGGCGGTTGTGCAGTCCGGCACCGATGGCGACGATCGCCAGGCCCGCTGCCGCTCCGAGGATGCCGATGAGGATCGGCCCGAGTGTCGGCTTGTTCCACCAGTCGGTGAGCTGCAGGTAGGCGAGCATCGCGACCGACGCTGCTGTGGCCGCGCCCGCGACCTCCAGCCGGCGCCGCACCGGCCCTCCGACGGCCAACGACCAGATGAGTCCGTTGATCATCGAGATGACCACGATCGCCACCCACGGGAGCACCGGATCGGCGAGGAAGTCGTTGAAGCCGATGGCTCCCCACTGCTTGAGGAGGACGCCGACGAGGAACGAGGGCAGCGAGAAGAGCAGGAAGGACAGGAAGATGATCAGGTAGTCGAAGGAGCTGTACTGCCGGAGCGCGCTGATCACCCCGACGGCGACGCCGAGGATCACGGAGACCAGGGTGGCTGCCGTCACGAGCTGGAGCGTGGAGACGATCGCGTGCGCCAGCAGCGGGCCGACCTGCTCGCCCGTCTTCCAGGCGATCCCGGGATCGCCGGTGAGGAAGTGTCCGAGCCACTTGAAGAAGCGCACGACGACGTTCGTCTTGAGGTCGAGGAGCGCGATCCGGCCATCGATCAGGTCCTGCTTGTTCGGAGCCGTGCTCTCCCGCAGGTCACCGAGCGGATCGATCGCCTTGTTGACCGCGAGGTACATCAGGAAGATCGCCGAGAAGAGCGTTGCGAGGCCCGTCATGGCCCGTCGGGCGAGGAACGACAGCACCGAGGGATTCCTTTGTTCGGTGGAGAGACTCAGCGGCCGATCCTAACGCCGTCCCCTGGCAGGTCCACCACGACGGCGGGCGGTCGACGGGTCGTGCCGCGGGCGTCTGCGCAGAGTCGGGCGAAGTCCGCCCGGAACCGGGGCGGGCGCCGTAGGGGGCGCCGGACGACATCGCCCAGCGCCCCCTACGATGCGCAGGGTCGGGAGGGGCTCGCGCCCCTCCCGACCCCGGCGGTCAGGCCTGGTGGATCGGTTGCGGTCGGACGACTACTCGCCGACCGTCCAGTCCCAGAAGCCGTAGAAGATCGTCGGGGAGATCGCGATCTTCTGGATGTTGCCGATCGCCTTCGGGTTGTAGGACGTGACTCCAGGGAACTGGAAGATCGTCACGCCGAACGCGTCGTCGACGAGGTGCTTCTCGACCTGGCCCAGGATCTCGCCCTGCTTGGCCGGGTCGGTCTCGACCTGGAGGTCGTCGAAGAGCTTGTCGACCTCAGGGTTCGAGTAGCCGTAGAAGTTGTTGCCACCACCGGTGCGGTAGTTGGCGTCCGACTCCGTCACGGCCGTCGAGGTCGACTGCCAGCCGAAGAGCGCCGCGTCGTAGGAGGACTGCAGGTTGCCGAGGTCGGTGCCCCAGCCGTTGCCGGAACCCTCGTACGGAACGACGTCGAAGCCGGCGTCCTTGGCCGAGGCCGCGATGAGGGCGTTCTCGTCGACACGACGCTGGTTGGTCGGGGCGAAGAGGAGACGCACCTTGACCGGCGTGGTGACGCCGGCGTCGGCGAGCAGCGCCTTGGCGCCCTCGATGTCGACCTTGTCGTACTTGGCTGCCTGGCCCGAGGTCTTCACGACGGAGTCGTAGTTCGGCGAGCCGGGGATGACCGTGAACGACTCACGCAGCGTGGCGCTCGGGTTCAGGGGCTTGATGAGGTTGTCCACGATCTGCTGGCGCGGGATCACCTTGAGGAAGGCCTCGCGAACCTTGAGGGCCTTCGCTGCGTCGCCGCCGTAGGTGGCCGGGTCGAACGGGCCGCCGTTGGTGAACTGCAGGTCGACGTGCTCGTACGTGCCCTCTTCGCCGGTCTCCGTCGTGAGGGTCGGGACCGCCTGGAGCGCCGCCAGGACGTCAGCGGTGGCTTGCGGGCTGATGAGGTCGAGCTCACCGTTCTGCAGCGCCTGGACCTGGGCCATCGGGTCCTCGTTGTAGCGGATCGTCACGGTCTCGATCTTGGCACCGAGGTCACCCTTGTAGTCGGGGTTGGCCTTCAGCGTCAGGTACTGGTCCTTGACGTAGTCCGACATGATGTACGCGCCGTCGGACAGGTACAGGCCGGCCTCCGTCGGCATCGACGTGTAGTTGAAGTCGTTGCTCCACGACTTGGCGATCTTCGAGAGCGCGTCGGGCGTGGTGTCGTTGATCGCCGCGACGAGGGCGTCGGTCGCCTTGGCCGGGTCGGTCTCGCCGAGGGCGCGCTCACCGACGACGTGCGCAGGCAGGTTGGGTCCCACGCAGGTCTCCCAGTCGGCGAACGGCTTGGAGTACGTGAGTGTGATGCTCTTGCCGTCGATGACCGGGGTGTCGGTGATCAGGGCGACGCAGGGGGACGCGGCGTCGAAGTAGATGCCGGCGTCGAGCGCGTCCTGGTTGGTGACGTTGCCGTCGGCGTCGGTCGTGGGCTCGATGTTGTTGAACTTGCCGCTCTGAGCGGCCCACTCGAGGAGCATGTCGGCCGGGCCGGCAGCGACGCCGTCGGACCACATCGCGGTGTCCGCGAAGGTGTACTTGACGGTCAGCGGGTCGTCGGAGACCTTCTCGTACGTACCGAAGGACGTGTCAGGCGTGAGCTTCAGGTCCTTGTCGTAGTAGTTGAAGCTCGAGCTCGTCATGTACTTGATGATGGCGTTGGCCGTCGCGTTGCCCGTGATGCTCGTCGAGTTGTACGAGTAGAAGGGCTGGTTCCACCCGATGTTGACGGCACTCCCGGCGATGACACCGGAGCTGGCGGTCGGGGGCGCACTCGAGCTGGAACCGTTGGTCCCGGGGTCGCTGCTGCACGCGGAGAGCGCGAGCGCGCTGGCGGCGAGCACCGCCACCGCTGCCGACTTGCGTGTGATCCTCAATGTTCCTCCTGAGAAGGGATGACGGCCGGCCCCACGTACACCCCACCGCCCCGGGGCATCCCGGGCGCAGGCGGAGTGCAGACCGCTGTCGCGTGGAGCAAACCGTAGTCCGGCAGACTGAGAGAGCGCCCCTCGACCGGACCGTGAATCCCGATCGTTACCCGATCGATACTGGTCAGTACGTCCCGCCAGGTGAGACACGAGGAACGCGACGGCCTTGCCCCTGCCGTCGCGACACCTGCGCTGAGCACCGCAATCGTTGGTGAGAGGCGCACCCGGCGACGAAAACCGTCGTCTCCGCGGGCCCCCGCGGGGCTCAGCACGTTGCACTGTCAGATGCCGAGGGGTGAGACCACACAACGCCGTTCACCGCGGACAGGCCCTCTCGGCGGCACGCCGGCGCGACCGCTGAGCACCACGTTCGTCACATGCCGGAAACATTCCGGGCCGACGCCGCGTCCTGCGAGGCGGAGGAGCTCTCGGCAACGGCTTCCCGGGAACGCCGCCGCCGCCGGAAGTGCCAGAGTACGAGCCCGGCGGCGACTGCGAGGGCCGCGACGATCGCCGCGCTGCGGCCGAGGAGGGTCTCGACGCGGTGGTACGAGTCACCTGCGGCGAAGCCGAGCAGCACCACTGCGACACCCCAGACGATCCCGCCCGCGGCGTTGAACGCGAGGAATCGGGGATAGGGCATCCGTGCGGCCCCGGCGAGCGCCGGCATCGTCGCGCGGAAGAAGGCGGTGAACCGGCCGAGGAAGACGGCGGTACCGCCGCGCCGGGCCAGGAGGTCGATCGCCTTGCCGAGCTGGACCTCGTGACGGCGCAGCGGCCGCACACGCAGCAGCCGCGGGCCGAGGACGCGGCCGATCTCGAACCCGACGCTGTCGCCGAGGATCGCCGCAGCCACGACGACGGCGATGACGATCGGGAGCGAGGCGTTGCCGTGGCTCGCGGCCACCCCGCCGAGGATCGCCGCGGTCTCCCCCGGCAGCACGAAGCCGACGAAGAGTGCGTCCTCGGCGAAGACGAGCAGCCCGACGATCACGTAGACCGTCACGCCGTGGGTGGCGAGAAGGCTGGAGACGAGAGAGCTCACCAGCACAGCATGCCTCAGACGGCTGGGAGTCGTCTGGGTACTGCCTGTGCGCCGATCTCAGCCCTCGACGGAGATGAGCCACCGAGTGAGGATCTCCTCGAGTCGCGTGCGGTCAGATGTCGACAGCACGGCCAGCAGGCGGTGCTCGTTCACGACGTGGGAGTTGACGGCCCGGTCGATGAGCTCGCGGCCGGCTGGGGTGAGGCCGACGACGCGCGCCCTGCCGTCCTCGGCGCTACGCCGTCGGGTGACGAGCCCGGCCGCCACCAGCCGGTCGACCCGCTTGGTCATCGCTCCCGTGGTGACCATCGTGTGCTCGGCGAGCTCGCCCGGAGCGCGCTCGAAGGGCTCCCCCGCCCGGCGCAGCGCTGCGAGGACATCGAAGTCGCCGTCGCCGAGCCCGTGCTCGCGGTACACGGCGACCAGCTCGTCGGTCAGGTAGGAGCCGAGGCGGTGCAGGCGCCCGATCACCCCCTGCGGGCTCACGTCGAGGTCGGGGCGCTCGCGCGCCCACTCCTGCTGGATCCGCGCGACGCGGTCTGTCCTGCCTGGGTTCTCCGTCACCCCTCGACTCTATCTTCTGTGGAAGGTATTATCTCTTCCATGGAAGATATCCGCCGGTGGATGATCCTCACCTCGATCGCCCCGATCACCTGGGGCGCGAGCTACCTGGTCACCCGCGCCCTCCTCCCTGCGGACGCGCCGCTCTGGGGTGCCGTCATGCGCGCGCTGCCCGCCGGCCTGCTCCTGCTGCTCGTCGCCCGCGAGCGCCCACGCGGATCGTGGTGGTGGAAGGCGCCCGTGATCGGCACGCTCACGGTCGGTGCGTTCTTCGTGCTCATCTACGTCGTGGCCCAGCGGCTTCCCTCCGGGCTCGCGGCGACGATGATGGCGACCTCCCCTGCCGTGATGATGCTGCTCGCCTGGCCGATGCTCGCCCTGCGACCGCAGGCAAGGGCGCTGGTGGGTGCCGGGCTCGGGTTCGTCGGGGTGTGCGCGATGCTGCTGACGGGCGTCACCGGCGTCGACCCGATCGGCGTTCTGGCCTCGCTCACCGCGATGGCGATGGCCTCGGTCGGGTTCCTGCTGACCCGACGCTGGGGCGGCGAGGTGGCGGTGCTGCCGTCGACGGCGTGGCAGCTCGTCGCCGGCGGGCTCGTCGTCCTGCCCTTCGCCGTGGCGGTCGAGGGCGGTCCCCCGCGCCTGGACGCGCCGGCGCTCGCGGGGTTCGCGTTCCTCACGATCGTGGCGACCGCCCTCGCGTACGTGCTCTGGTTCGGCGGGCTGGCGGTGCTCTCGCCCGGGACGGTGGGGCTGCTGGGAGCGCTTCAGGCTGCTCCAGGTCGGCGGGATGGTCCTGGTGATCGTCGGCATCGCGCTCGGGCGTCCGGCCGCCGGCGGGCGGGGGCCAGTGCCCGGACCCGAGGTGGTGGAGGTCGGCGGCGTGCCGGCCAAGGCCGTCTGCGCCGCCGTTCAGCGCCGCGGCACGGGTCGGCGTGGGCACGTCAGGACGCGGCTGGAGCTCGCGAGACGCTCGCCTACACGTTGAAGCGGAACTCCTCCCTGGACGACGACAGTTGACGGAGGTTCCCGAATATGGCGGCTGACCTGCTCTTCGATGGGTGGCCAGCGATGGTGGTTGGCAAGTGAGATCCCGCCGTCGTTCCCCGTCGCGCTCTGCCTGGCTGCAGGGGCGGCCGTGAGGACCGCGAGCTTGGCGTGGAGGCCCTTGACTTCGGAGTAGCCGTAGGTCACGCCCTGCTGGCCTAGCCTCGCCACCGGCAAGCATCTGCGTGGCGAGATTGCGCTCGTAGTCGAGTTCCACGGTGACCGCACGAATTCGCTCGGCGGTGTGGTGCGAGACGCCGCCCCTGCCGTTAATCACTTTCGAGACGGCCGAAGTAGAAACTCCGACTGCTCTCGCGACGTCGGCCATCGCGGGTCTGCGCCTCGAACCTGGCCGATTGGTCACAGACCCGATTCCCCGTAGCTTCTTCCGCGCGGCGAGAGAAGCGGGCACCGTTCACCGCCGATGGAGAACACCATCGGGTGAGCGACGCGACCGCGCCGACACTCCCCGGGGCGACCGCTCGGGTTCGCATTCATCATTGCAGTGGCGGGGACGTCCCCCACCACAGCGAGCCGCCCCGCGGCAGGTCTCACGTGGTGCGGTCGATCTCGACCGCTACCCAACGCTCGTCGGCGATCGTGACCCGGTGCTGAGCCCCGACGAGGTCGACGTGTCCCTCGGTCTCCCGGTGATCACTCGACCGACCGACCCAGAGGTCGACACGGCCGGGCTCGACGATCCGCACCATCGATCGATCACTGAACGCCAGCCGGGTCGTCGGCACCGTGAAGCGCACCTGGACGCTCTCACCGGCGTCGAGCTCGACGCGCACATAGCCGAGGAGCTGCGCGACGGGACGGGTGACACTGGCAACCACGTCGTGGCAATAGAGCTGGACGACATCCGCACCTGCGCGGCCACCCGTGTTCGTCGCGGTGACCACAACCTCGAAGGACCCGCCTGCTTCGACCTGAGTCCCTGCGAGCCGGAGGTCCGTGTGCTCGAACGTGGTGTAGCTCAGGCCGTGGCCAAAGGGCGCAACCGGCCGCGTGGCGAGGTTGCTGACCGCCGACTCGGCGCCGAGCGGCGGATGCAGGTACGAGTAGGGCTGGGCACCCGCGGATCGCGGCAAGCTCACCGGGAGCCTTCCGGACGGGTTGATCCGCCCGCTGAGCACGCCCGCGATTGCCGCGGCGCCCTCCTCTCCGGGGAAGAATGCCTGCACGACCGCGGCACACGCCTCCATCGCCCAATCGACTGCGTAGGGGCGGCCGGTGAGCAGGACCAGGACAGTCGGGACACCGGTCGCGACGACCGCCTCGACGAGTTCGCGCTGGACACCCGGGAGCTCCAGGTCGTCTCGGTCACAGCCCTCGCCGACCGTCCCGCGCCCGAAGAGGCCGGCGTGGTCACCCACGACCACCACGGCCACCGCCGACCGTGCCGCGGCCTCGACTGCCTGGGGGATCCCAGACCAGTCGCTCGAGTCGACAGCACACCCCTCGGCGAACCGCAGAACCGCATCGGGCAGCTCGTCCGCGATGGCTTCGCGCACCGTCTTCACGGCGATCCCGGTCTCGACGTCCGGGTGCTGGTCGAGTACATGGTTGACGAATGAGTAGGCGCCGAAGAGCGCCGCCGCACGGTCGGCGTTCGGGCCCAGGACCGCGATCGATGCGGGCTTCGCAAGAGGCAGTGCGCCACCGTTCGAGAGGAGGACCACAGACTCGGCAGCGACACGCGCAGCCAGGGCTCGGTGCGCCGGCGGATCGAGGTCGATCTCATCGAGCTCGGGATCTTCGAGAGAACTCACAAAGGAAGGGTCGAGCAGCCCGAGCTCGTCCTTCTGCCGGAGCACACGCAGGACGGCGCGATCGACGACCTCTACCGGAACGTCCCCGGAACGCACCTTCGCTGCAAGCGGCTCGAGGTACGCATTGCCTGTAGGAAGCTCGACGTCGACACCGGCGGTTAGGGCCTGCGCTGCCGCGTCGCCCAGGTCCGCAGCAACCTTGTGGAGCGTCTCGAGGAACGCGACGCCGAAGTAGTCGGCGACGAGGGTTCCCTCGAATCCCCACTGCCCGCGCAGCAAGTCGTCGAGCAGTGCTGGGTCTGCGGCAACCGGGAGTCCGTCGATCTCGGCGTAGGAGTGCATGACCGAGCGGACGCCGCCGTCAAGGACCGCCATCTCGAACGGCATGAGCAGGGTGTCCGTGACCTCGCGTCGGCCGGCGTGGACGGGCGCGAGGTTGCGGCCCGCCCGCGAGGCCGAGTAGCCCACGAAGTGCTTGAGAGTGGCGATCACTCCTGCGCTCTGCAGCCCTCGAACATACGACGTCCCGATGGTCCCGACGACGTACGGATCCTCACTGATGCACTCCTCAACCCGACCCCACCTGGCATCGCGAATCACGTCCAGCACGGGGGCGAGTCCCTGGTGGACGCCGAGCGCGGCCATCGAGGAACCGATCGCAGCTCCCACCTCGGCGATGAGCTCCGGGTCGAAGGTCGCACCCCACGCCAGTGCGGTCGGGAACGTCGTCGCACGCCACGCAGCGAGGCCAGTGAGGCACTCCTCGTGCGCCAGACCGGGAATCCCGAGCCTCGTCCCGCGGACCAGGAATCGCTGGGCATCCCGCAGGACGCGACGGCCGGTAGCCGGCTCGACGGGCCGGGTGCCGAAGACCCTGGTGAAGTGACCCAGCCCGTGGGCGGCGAACTGCTCGAACGGTTCCTGGGCGCGGTCGCCGAGCATCGCGTCCTGCATCGGAGCGACGACCTCGCCGTCCTCACCCGCCCCGGCCCACAGCCCGACGAGCTGAGCCAGCTTCTCCTCGAGCGTCATCTCGGCGAGAAGCTGTTCGGCCCGAGGACCGGCGACTCTGAACGGAGTGGCGGGAGCCGAAGGTGCAAGGGAACGGGAAGCCTCGGAGGGAACCGATGCGGCGCCGGTGGTGGTGGTGGCCATGGGCTCGTCCTGTCACGGTGGGGCGGGACACGGGAAGGTGGCTCGCGATGGATTGAGCCGGCGGACCTCGAGTCCCGGCATCGTTCGACCTGGTGAGACGTGAGTCGGCTCACGCTCTGGGCTCAGGACTTGAGGGCGCCGTCCATGATTCCCCCGACGATCTGGCGACCCAGAAGGAGGAAGATGAGCAGCAGTGGCACGGTCGCCAGGACGATTCCCGCCATCTGCACGCCGTAGTCCGTCACGTAGGCCTGCGACTGCAACTGCCGCAGGGCAACCTGGACCGTGAAGTTCTCAGGCGAGTTGAGCACGATGAGCGGCCAGAAGAAATCGTTCCAGGCACCCATGAACGAGAACAGGGCGAGGACAGAGGCCGCCGGCCGGATCGAGGGCAGAGCGATGCTCCAGAAGACCCGGAACGTCCGGGCTCCGTCGATTCGCGCCGCGTCGATGAGCTCGTCAGGCAACGAGTTGTCGATCGCTTGACGCATCCAGAACACGCCGAACGCCGTCACCAGGCCGGGGACGATGAGAGCGCGCAGATCGTTGACCCACCCGATCTGCGTGATGAGGATGAACTGCGGCACCACGGCGAGCTGCAGCGGCACAGTCATCGTGCCGACCACGAGGACGAGCAGGGCATTGCGCCCCGGAAAGCGCAGCTTCGCGAAGGCGAACCCGGCCAGGGCGGAGAAGAACACCTGACCGATCGCGATCGAGGTGGACACCACGAGCGAGTTCCCCAAGTTCTTCCAGAAGGGAACTGCGTCGAAGACCTGACGCGCGTTGTTCAAGAAGTTCGAGCCCGGGATCAGCACCGGAGGAACGTTGTTGATCGCGGACGTGTCGTTCGAGGCGACGACGAACATCCAGTAGATCGGGAACAAGGAGAGAAATGTCGTCACGCCAAGGACGACATAGGTGAACCAGCCGACCCGGTGGTGCTTGGCGGGGCGGCGTCGTCGGGGGCCCGCCGAGGTGGACGCCAGCCCCCGAATGCGTGAGTCTGCTGTGAGGTTCGTCATGTCCTACTCCGAGGCGATTCGACTGGAGAGCTTGAGGTTGACCACCGTTGCGATGGCGATGATCACGAAGAGGGCCCAGGCGATCGCCGACCCGTAGCCGAACTTGAAGTTGCGGAATCCCTGCTCGTAGAGGAAAAGGGCAAGGGTCTGGAACTGGCGCGACGCGCCGCCGGTCACCCCGCCCTGGCCGCCGAAGAGAAGGGGTTCGGCGAAGATCTGCAGCCCACCGATCGTGGAGATGATGGTGGTGAAGATCTTGCCCGCACCGTCGATCGATGCCGCCTCGTACAAGCTCGAGGGGATCGATTGCATGGCAGCCAGGTAGATCAGCGCGTTGTATCCGGTCCACCGCCACATGACCATCGCGGAGACCGCGATCTGGCTCGACAGATGCCCCGCCTGCCAGTCGATCCTGTCGAGCCCGACACTCTGCAGCAGCCAGTTGACCATTCCGTAGTCGCGCCCGAAGAGCTGGGTGAAGATGACACCGACGGCAACCACGGACGTGATGTTCGGCACCAGCACCGCCATGCGGAACGCGGTCTTCGCCCGCAGGAGGGCGTTGTTCAGCACAGCAGCCATCACGATGGCGATCATGAGCTGAGGGATCGTGGCGATGGCCCAGATGACCAGTGTGTTCCCTGCGGCGTTCCAGAATCGCGGGTCGGTGAAGAGCTCGGTGTAGTTCTGCAGGCCGATGAAGGTCTTGTCGCCGATCGGGTTCCAGTCCCACAGGGAGATGAACGCCGTGTACAACAGGGGAAAGAGCCCGAACACACCGAAGACGAGGAAGAACGGCGCGATGTAGAGGTACGGCGTCAGCGAGGTCTTCCGCCGGTGAGGCCGAGGAGGCCTGGTGACCCCGCTCGGGGTGACGGTCGAAGTGTCGGATGCCACGGTGCTGCCTTTCAGTGGACGGGGTGCGGGGCGGGCCGGGTGGCCCGCCCCGCACGATCAGCCGGGGTCAGCCGGGGTCAGCCGGGATCAACCGATCTCCCGCTTGATTGCCGCGAGAGCCGAGTCCCACGCCTGAACGGCGTTCTCGTCGCCCGTGTCGACTCGACCGAGGGCGTTGGTGAACTCGCGCTGGATCTGGCGCTCCTTGGGCCCCTCGTAGACCGGCTTCAGAGCCAAGGCGCTCTCGGAGTAGATGATGCCGACGGGGGCATCAGAGAAGAACGGGCTCGTGAAGCCGGTGAGCGCCGGATCGGTGTAGAGGGCCGGCGTGGACGGGAAGTTGCCGGTCGCCTTGAAGACGGCGAGCTGGTTCTCGGGAGTCAGGACCTTCGAGATCATGTCGTAGGCGAGGGCGGCGTTCTTCGATGCCTTGGGGATGGTCAGCTGCGAGCCACCCCAGTTGCCACCACCCACGGGAAGCCTCGCGATGCCCCACTTGCCGGAGGTGTCCGGCGCCTGGCCCTGGATGTAGTTGAGCATCCAGGCCGGGGCGAGCTGGACGGCGTAGTCCCCCTTCGCCATCGCCGTGTTCCACTCGGGGCTGAAGGCACCGAGCTTTGCGGAGATCGACGCCGCCTTGGCTGCCACCTCGAAAGCGTTCTTGATCTGTGGGTTCGTGTCGTAGACCAGCGTCTTCCCATCGGCGCTGTAGAACTTCGGGTCCGACTGGTTGTAGAGCGTCTGGAACAGGACCCCGGTGCTGTCGAGGAACGCCTTCCCGGTCGTCGCCTTGTACTCCTCTCCGACCTTGACGAAGTCGTCCCAGTTCGACCACAGCGCTTCGACGCCGGCCTCGTCGGTCGGCAGGCCCGCCGCGGCGAAGAGGTCCGTGCGGTAAGCCATCGCGAGGCCACCGATGTCGGTGGGCAGCCCGAAGACGGTGCCGTCGTCGGCGACGCCCTGCGCCCAGCGCCAGTCGAGGTAGTCGCCCTCGATCTTGTCGGCACCGAATCCGCGAAGGTCGGTGAAGTACGAGGCGCTCTGCTTGAAGGCCGAGCTGTAGGACGTCTCGACGACGGCCACGTCCGGGACCGCGCCGGAGGCGAGCGCCGTGAGCAGCTGCTCGTGGTGCGGGTCGAACTCGCTCGTCTTGAACTCGACCTTGTTGCCGGTGTCCTCGGCCCACTTCTTCATGGAGTCCTCGAGGCCGGTGGCGCCGAAGGTCCAGACGCTCAGGGTCTGACCCGTGGGCAGCTCTCCTGCCGCGGCCTGCGTCGGCGCGGTGGCATTCCCGCCACCGCTCGAGCAAGCCGTGAGCGTCAACGCGGCGGCAGCGAAGACGGCTGCCGCCCGGGCGAAGTACCTGCGCCCAGTAGTCATGTTCTCTCCCTTGAGATCACGGAACTCCCCGCTTGTGGCAGCGAAAGTTTCCGCACTATGCTGTCGCCGCAACCATAGAAACCCCCATCACCGGTGGTCAACGAAATGAAGATCGACGACGAAAGCGCTGCGAAAGTTGCTTTGGCACCGCAGGTGAACCTCAAGGGGATCGCCAGCCTCGCCGGAGTCTCGGTGCCGACCGTCTCGAAGGTCCTCAACGGCCGGCAAGGCGTGTCTGAGCAGAAGCGCGACCTGGTCAACGCGCTCCTCGAGGAGCACGGCTACCGGCGGCGAGGCACCGATCGCCGCACGCGGGTCGGGCTCGTCGACCTCGTCATCACCGGCCTAGGATCCTTGTGGTCGTTGGAGGTCCTGAACGGGGCGACAACGGAGGCCGCACGCGCCGGAGTGGGCCTGGTGATCTCGGTGGCACATGGGCGTCGCGTCGGAAACCAGCACTGGCTCCGTCAGATCGCGGCCCGCCGGACCGACGGGATCGTGCTCGTCGTCTCACGGCTCTTCCCCGGCGCTTCAGATGCCTTGGCCCGCCTGAACACGCCGCTCGTGCTCGTGGACCCCGTCGGAGACGCTCCCGCCTCGCTCCCTTCCGTCGCTGCGACGAACTGGGCAGGCGGTCTGGCCGCCACGGAGCACCTCCTCGAGCTCGGCCACCGGAGGATCGGCGTCATCACCGGGCCCGCGGAGCTCCGGTGCTCACAGGACCGGCTCGACGGTTATCGCGTGGCGCTTCAGCGCGCCGGCGTCCCGCACGATCCCGCACTGATCCGGTTCGGCGACTTCCTCGTCGACGGCGGGCAGCAGGGCGCGTCGTCGCTCCTCGCGCTCAAGGAGCCTCCGACCGCGATCTTCGCGGGGTCCGACCACCAGGCGCACGGCGTCTACCAGGCGGCGAGGGCGGCGGGGCTCAGCATCCCGGACGATCTGTCGGTCGTCGGGTTCGACGACGTCGCGTTGTGCGAGTGGATCTCCCCCTCACTCACCACGATCCGGCAGCCACTCGCGCAGATGGCTGCCGAGGCGACCAGGTTGGTCCTCGCGCTGTCGACCCACGGCGACGCACCCGTTCCCCCACGCAGGGAGCTGGCGACAACGCTAGTGGTGCGCGAGTCGACGGCTCCTCCACGAGGTCATTGAACCCAAAGTCTGCCTAGCCCGGACATTCCGCGGGGGTAGTGTCGACGACGGCTTAAGCCTGACCCCCTGGCGTTTGAAAGCGAACCCCCTGCACGACGCCGCGGAGGGTGATGAGCGTGGAGGACTGGGCAGAGATCCGCCGGTTGCATCGAGCGAGGGGATCGCGATCAAGGCGATCGCGCGTCGGCTGGGTGTCTCGAGGAAAGGGGTGCGCCGGGCGCCGGCGGGTGATGCTCCGCCGAAGTACGTCCGGGAGCCCAGTGGGTCGGTCGTGGACACGGTCGAGTCGGCGGTTCGCGAGCGGTTGCGGGCGGTCCCGGACATGCCGGCGACGGTGATCGCTGAGCGGATCGGGTGGGACCGGTCGATCACGGTCTTGAAGGACCGGGTCCGCGAGTTGCGCCCGTAGGGCCTGCCGGTCGACCCCGCGACGCGGACCACCTACGACTCTGGGCAGCGGGTCCAGTGCGACCCGTGGTTCCCACCGGCGCCGGTCCCGGTCGGCTTCGGTCACCTAGACAGCCCGCCGGTGTTGGCGATGGTCGCGGGCTACTCGCGGATGATCTTCGCGGTGATGATCCCGACCCGGCAGGCCGAGGACCTGATCGCTGGGCACTGGTCGGTGCTGCAGGTCATGGGTGGTGTCCCGGCGCAGCAGGTCAGGGACAACGAGCCAGCGGTCGGGGCCTGGCGGGCCGGCAAGCCGAAGCTCGCGGACCGGTACGAGGCGTTCCGCGGGACATTGGGCATCTCGGTGCATCAGTGCCGACCAGGGACCCGGAGGCCAAGGGGCTGGTTGAGCGGGTCAACTGCCTCGCGCCGGGTCTGATGGAGCCTCGCCGAGCACGCAGAACTGCTGCTCGGCCACCGACCGGGGTCGGACCGTGCGAGAGGGCGCTGGGTCCGGGCCGCCGCAGTGGGCGTCCAGCACGGAGGACTCCCCGGGGGCGACGAGCTCGTGATCAGCAACGATCATCCCAGTGGCGGGGACCACGACCTGCAGGCGGCCGCCGTGGTGGACCAGGTGGACGTGGGCGCCGATCAAGGTAGTGGGCACCAAGTAGCGCCCCGAGGCGAACCACACGCAGGAGAGCTTGTAGACCTTGCGGACCACCGGTGCTGGTCCGATGCTCGCCCGCAACGACGGCAGCACCCCGAACACCGGGGCCTCGGCGAGCAGCCGCTCGGCAGGGACCGCGGCGATCTGGGAGTGCACGGCGGCGTTGACTTCCGTGCACCAGGCGATCGCGGCGAGGTTCGCCACGGCGAGGCCCGCCGGCTGGCTGCGGCGCAAGCGGCTCGACGAGCGCGCCTTCCTCGAGCGCCATCTGCGGATCCGGGCCGAGCTCGCCCGGCGGTTCGTCGCAGTGCCGGCCGAGCCTGCCCCGGGCGCCGGAGCCGGGTCGACCCCCTAGCGCGGAGCGCCCCGTCGGGGCCGGCGCCCCGGGCATCCGCCGGAGCACGAGGATGGAAACTTTCACTCGGGATCTCGCTGACCGATGCGCCGGACGGGTGACGGTGGCTACCTTGGCGCCATCTTCCCCGTCGCAAAGGAGCGATCTGATGGTGAGCAGAGCACGCATCTCGAGGTGGGTCGCCGGTCTGGCGGTCGTGGCCCTGGGGGCGATGGCCGCACCGAGCGCGTCGGCACTCACCCTCGTCGCCGCGGCGGACCCGTCCGTCGTCCTGAGCACCACCTTCGACGACGGCACCTGGGCGCCGTGGACCCAGAGCGGGGGCCCGAGCCTCTCCGTCACCGACGTCGACGGCTCGCCGGCGCTGCTGGTCGACCAGCGCGCCAACGACTACGACGGCATCCAGTCCCCGACGGGCCTGCTCACCCCCGGCCAGACGTACACCTTCTCGATGAGGGCTCGGCTCGCGGCCGGCACCGCCGGCTCGGCGGGTGTGCGCTTCGTCGTCAAGCCCAGCTACACCTGGGTCGGCAACACCACGATGACCGCCGACGCGTGGACCACGGTCTCCGGGACCTTCGCCGTCCCGGCTGACGCGGACCCGAGCACGGTGGCGGTCTACCTCGGCACCGACTCCCTCGCCGCGCCCTACGGGTACCTCGTGGACGATCTCGTCCTCACGGGCCCGCCGACGGGTGGCCCCGGCGAGACGGTCCTCTCCACCGACTTCGAGTCCGGCCTCGACGGCTGGACGGCGCGAGCGGACGCCGAGGGCCCGCCGACGGTGGCCGTGAGCAGCCTCCAGGCGCACGGGGGAGCGCAGTCGGCCCTCATCAGCGGCCGGACCTCCCAGGGCGATGGCCTCGCGCACGACGTGACGGGGCTGTTCGTGTCCGGGACCACCTACCAGGTCTCCGCCTGGGTGCGCTTCGCCCCAGGCTCGGCCCCGGGCAACGTCTGGCTGAGCATGCAGCGCGTGACGGCCGGGGCCTCGTCCTTCGACACGGTCGCCCAGGTGACCGGTGTGGCCGGCGACGCCTGGACGCACGTCACCGGCACCTATGCGATGCCCGCCGCCGACACGGCGACGCTCTACTTCGAGACGGACTACCCCTCGGGTTCCGCCGCTGACCTCTACGTCGACGACGTCGTCGTCACCGCGCAGGGTGCGCCCGTCGTCCAGGACCTCACGCCGATCAAGGACACCGTCGACTTCCCGATGGGTGCGGCGATCGACTCCCGCGAGCTCGTCGCCCCCGCCTCGACCCTGCTCACGCGGCACTTCGACCAGGTGACCAGCGAGAACTACATGAAGCCGGAGGCCTGGTACGACGCCGCGCGCGTCTTCCGCACCAACCCCGAGGCGACCGCCCTGATGGACTTCGCCCGGGACAAGGGGATGCGGGTCTACGGCCACACCCTCGTCTGGCACAGCCAGACCCCCGACTGGTTCTTCCAGCGCGCCGACGGCACCCCGCTCACCTCGAGCGCAGCCGACCAGCAGCTGCTCAAGGACCGGATGCGCACTCACATCGACGCCGTCGCCCAGGCCCTGAGCACCGGTGGTGGGTACGGACTCTTCGGCAGCGCCGGCAACCCGCTCGTCGCCTTCGACGTGGTCAACGAGGTCGTCTCCGACGGGGCGAACGACGCCGACGGTCTGCGTCGCAGCCCCTGGTTCACCGTCCTCGGCGAGCAGTACATCGATCTCGCCTTCCAGTACGCCGACGAGGCCTTCAACCACACCTACGCGGCACCGGGTGTCGACCGCCCGATCGCACTCATGATCAACGACTACAACACGGAGCAGTCGGGCAAGCAGCAGCGGCTGCACGCTCTCGTCACGCGGCTCCTGGCCCGTGGCGTGCCGGTCGACGGGGTGGGGCACCAGTTCCACATCAACCTTCAGATGCCGATCTCCGCGCTCGCGACGGCGATCGACGCCTTCACCGACCTCCCGGTCAAGCAGGTGGTCTCCGAGCTCGACGTGCCGACCGGGAGCCCCGTCACCGAGAGCGCGCTGACCGACCAGGGCTACTACTTCCGGGACCTGTTCCGGATGCTCCGTGAGCGGTCGAGCCACCTGTTCTCCGTCACTGTCTGGGGCCTGACCGACGGGCGCAGCTGGCGGGCGTCGGAGGGGGCGCCGCTGCTGTTCACCGACGCCCTGCAGGCCAAGCCGGCCTACTTCGGAGTCGTCGACGGGGCGCTCCCGGTCCGTCAGCGGGCGGCCGTCGTCTTCCAGGGCGACATCCCGCCGGCACCCGCGGCTGCCGACGACGCCCGCTGGGGCCTGCTCCCGGCGTCGCCGATCGGCGAGAACGCAGGCTTCGGGCTGCGCTGGGAGCCGGACCACCTGAGCATGCGGGTGGCTGTCACCGATGCGAGCGTCCAGCCCGGTGACGCCGTCACCGTGGCGCTTGGCACGCGCACGTTCACCGTGGGCCGTGACGGGACGAGCACCGTGCCCGCCGTCGTGCGCTCGACGACAACCGGTTGGGACGCCGTGATCCGGCTCCCGCTGGAGGGTGCCGCCGCGGGCGACGTCCTCTCCTTCGACGTCGCGGTCACCGACCAGTCGGCGACGGGGACCTCGACGGTCGGCTGGAACGAGCCGGGGGTGCTGGGCACCCTAAGCCTCGTCGAGCCGCTGTCCTCCCTCGACGTGGTCCAGGCGCCCGTGGCGCCGGCGATCGACGGTGCGGTGGACGCCGCCTGGTCGACGGCGACGATCGTCCGCACCGACAAGCAGATCGAGGGGACCGGAGGAGCGGTGGCGACGGTCCGCACGCTGTGGAACGCCGACACGCTCTACGTGCTGGCGCAGGTCAGCGACCCGACGCTGGACGTCACGGGTTCCGACCCGTGGATCCAGGACTCGGTCGAGATCTTCCTCGACGC
>CAJDUC010000038.1_pt1 | contig 29947 bp, 28 predicted proteins | sample 7390041 | NCBI WGS metagenome assembly CAJDUC01 (sample SAMEA7055666, study PRJEB34461) | soil metagenome | biome: terrestrial ecosystem; feature: Peninsula; material: soil | place: Antarctica | collected 2016 | reverse complement strand
TTCGGATGGCTTCAAGGCTGCGGTCAGCGGCAAGGGAACCCTCGAAGAGGCGTTGAAGGTCGGCCAGACCAACACGATCGCGGCCATGACGGCGCAGTCGATCCCGGTCAACAAGTAGCGAGCAACGAGTAGTAACAGCACGACGTTGAACCAGTAACACGCTGGTCACGGGGGTGGGCGGCTCTCCGCAGCCGCCCACCCCCGTGCCCCCGTTTCACCCTTTCACGCAGCGACAACCAGATGGCAGCAGATCACGTGAGTACCCCCACCCGGACACCAATCGCGTCGGGTGCCCCGTCGATGGTCCACTACCTCCGTGCCGCGGGCACCAGCCTCGTTCTGGATGCCCGTGGCACGGGTGTTCCTGTCGTCGTGCACTGGGGCATCGACCTCGGCCCGCTATCGGTCGTCGATCTGGCCATGCTCGCCGATTCGGCCGTGCCGGCCATCCCTCCGAGCTCGGTCGACATTCCCCTCAGACTCTCCCTAATTCCCACGCTTCGCGAAGGTTGGAGTGGCCGGCCAGGAATCACGGGTTTCCGATCGGGAGAGGGCGCCGCCGCGCTCAACCTCCGCCTCGTCGACGTTCAGGCCGGGGAGGTGCTCGCCCTCACCATCCTGCTGAAGGACGCCTCCGCCGGCCTCGATCTTCGAACCGACGTCGAACTCACCGTGCAGGGTGTGCTGCGACTGCGCCACACCCTGACCAACACCGCGGACTCGCCCTTCGAACTCGGTTCCCTCGACGTGACCCTGCCCGTGCCGGACCGAGCGGCGGAGATCCTCGACTTCACCGGGCTGTGGAGCCACGAACGCCGGCCACAGCGCAGCATCCTGGGTCACGGCGTCTGGAGCCGCGAGTCACGGCACGGGCGCCCGGGCCATGACGACGCGTTCCTGACCGTGGCCGGCACCCCGGGCTTCGGCTTCCGCGCCGGCGAGGTGTGGGCCACCCACCTGGCCTGGAGCGGTGACAAACACTCCTGGGCCGAGAAGAGCCCGCTTGGCGCCACCACCCTGGGGAGCGGCGAACTGCTCGCCCCGGGCGAACTCAGCCTCGCGGCCGGGGAGAGCTATGCCTCCCCGTGGACCGTGGCCGTTTATTCGGACGCCGGCCTCGACGGCCTCTCGGCCCGGTTGCACCCGTGGATCCGCTCCTGGCCGACCGCGGCACCCCGATCCCGCCCGGTCGTGCTCAACACCTGGGAAGCGGTCTACTTCGACCACGACCTGCCCACGCTCACCCGACTCGCCGACGCGGCCGCGCGGGTCGGCGTCGAGCGCTTCGTGCTCGACGACGGCTGGTTCACCGGCCGATCCGACGACCGGCGCGCGCTCGGCGACTGGTTCGTGGACGCGGCGGGGTGGCCCGACGGTCTGCACCCGCTGATCGAGCACGTGCGCGGCGCCGGCCTCGACTTCGGTCTCTGGGTCGAACCCGAGATGGTGAGCCTTGACTCCGACCTGGCCAGGCAACATCCGGACTGGGTGCTCGGCCCCGACGGCTCGCCGACCTGGCGGTTCCAGCGGGTGCTCGATCTCGACAACCCGGCTGCCTTCGCCTGGCTGCTCGAGCGGCTCGGCGCCCTGCTCACCGAATACCCGATCAGCTACCTCAAGTGGGACCACAACCGCGACCTTCTGGCCGGCTCGGCCCACCGGCAGACCGCCGCCCTCTATCGTCTGATCGACGCCGTGCGGGCCGCGCATCCCGGCGTCGAGATCGAATCCTGCGCATCGGGCGGGGCCCGGATCGACCTCGGCATCCTGAGCCGGGTCGACCGGGTCTGGACCAGCGACACCAACGATCCTCTCGAACGGCAGGCCATCCAGCGCTACACCGGCGTGCTCGTGCCGCCGGAATACCTGGGCGGTCACCTCGGCGCCGCGACCGCGCACACCACCGGGCGCACCTCCGACCTCGGCTTCCGGCTCGCGACCGCGCTGTTCGGCAGCGCCGGGATCGAATGGGACCTGTCCCGGGCGAGCGAGGCCGAACTGGACTCGATCGCTGAGTGGGTGGCCCGGTATAAGGCGCTCCGGCCGCTGCTGCACTCGGGCACGGTCGTGCGGGCCGACCCGAGCGACCCCGCACTCGAACTGCACGGCGTCGTGTCGGCCGACCGTGCCTCGGCCGTTTTTGCCTACGTCGCCCTGTCCGCGCCGCGGGCCGCCCTGCCGGCGCCGATCCGCTTTCCGGGCCTCGACCCGGATCGGCGCTATCGGGTGAGTCCGATGGCGTTGGGCGCCGACCCCCGCACCGTTCAGGATGCCCCGCCCGACTGGCTCGGCGACGGCGGCATCACCCTGCTCGGGTCGGTGCTCGCGCTCGTCGGGCTGCCGGCGCCGCTGCTCTCCCCGGAGCAGGCCGCCGTGTACATCGTCGACGCGGTTCCGGCGGAACCCGCGCAACCGTAGTTGCGCCCGAACCAGAAGCGCTCTGACCCGGGCCGCTCTGATCCAAGCAGCTCTGACCCTAAGCAGCTCTGACCTGGGCCGCTCTGACCCCAACGGACGCGCGGCGCCACCCGAGGTGAACTCACCCGGTCGGCGCCGCTGCTGCGTTCGACCACGCTACCGCGGCTTGGGCGGTCGGCGCGACTGGAGCCAGCCGGGATTCGCGGCCGCGTTGAGCGGTCAGTCGACCGTGCCGGTGAGCCGGGCGACCTCGCCGCGTTGGGTGAGCTTGATGACCCTCTTCGTGCCGTCCGTGAGAGTGACCTCCACCTCGAAGGCGTGGTCGATGGCGTTGCTCCGGTTGAACCCGGTCACGGTGCCGCCGCCCACCTCGGCCAGGGCGACCTGCTGGGCGCTGGTGCGCTCGACGCTGGCATGTTCGGCGGCGTCCAGTGCCCGCGGGGGCAGGTTCGCCGCAGCGTCGCCGGTCCAGCCCGGGGCACTCGACCAGACCACGGTGAACGCCTCGTCGAGTTCGACTGTCACCTCGACCCCGTTCGCGAGCCGGGTCTCCACCAGGTAGGGCGGGCCGGGCGGCGGGCGGTGCCGGGCATCCGTCACGGTCGCCGGGCCCAGTTCGGACAGGGCGGCGTCACTGGCCTGGGTCAGCTCGGCGCCGGTGAGCTCTGTTTCGTCGGCGCCGGTCGTGTTCGCGAGTCCGTTCGTCGCCAGTGCGACGCTGGCCACCATCGCGGCCGCGCCGATGACGGCCGCGACGATCCAGGTTCGCCTCTTCGCCGTGGCGGTCGCGATGAGATTCATGCCCCTCAGTGTGGGGGAGCACCCCGCATTCGGGTGACAGCCGCGCCGAGAAATACTCGCTTCCCAGCTTGGGTCGTGGCGGGGCCTCGGCTACGAGTCGAAGCCGATCCCGAACCGGTCGGCGATCCGAATCAGCAGACCGTCCTTGCCTCCGTTCGCATCGGATGCGGCGACCGCGCTACGCATCGCCTGCACGGCGGGATAGCGAACCGGTTCCGGCGGGATCGGAAACGGATGTGACCTCGCCCAACTCAGTTCGGTGCGGTCGGTCTTCTCGCCGCCGAGCAGGTCGAGCATGGTCTCGGCGCCGAAGCGGGTCGCCGCCACGCCGAGGCCGGTGTACCCGGCGCTGTACGCGACGCGCCCGGCCCAGGCCACCCCGTGGAACGCGACCAGTTGGGTGGACATGTCGATCATTCCGCCCCACTTGTGGCTGAACCGAATGCCGGCCAGCTGCGGGAAGGTGCTGAAGAAGTGGTCGGCAAGCAGCTCGAAGGTCTCCGGCCGCTGGTCCTGGCTCGGCCTGATCTTGCCGCCCCGGTGGTAGATCGCGTCGAACCCGCCGAACAGGATGCGGTCGTCGGCGGTGCGCCGGTAATAGTGGAACTCCCGCGAGGAATCGTTGATGCCGTGCCGGTCCACCCAGCCGATGCTCTCGAGCTGCTCCCGGCTGAGGGGTTCGGTCATCACCGCGTAGTCGTAGACCGGCATGGTGAGCAGCCGGGTGCGGGCCAGAAGCGAGGGAAAACCGTTTGTGGCCAGGGCGACCTGGTGCGCCCGAACCGTGCCGATCCTGGTGCTCAGCACCATGGCCTCGCCGTCCCTGGCCAGTGAGCGCACCGGGCTGTTCTCGACCATCCGCACGCCCAGTTCCAGGCATACCCGTTTGAGTTCCCAGACCAGCCGGGCGGGATTCACGTAGCCGTACCCCGCCGTCTCTGCCAGCGCGGCGCGGTACAGCGGCGACTTCACGGGGATGTTTCCGGCCGTGTAGAAGGTGGCGTCGGGGTTGTCGTCGGCCGCGTCGCGCAGATCGTCCACCTGGTGAGGCTCGGTTGCGACGATGAGCACCCCGGTCTCCTCGAACTCGACGTTCATCGAGTAGCGGTCGATGGTGGCCTTGAGGTCCCGGAAGTTCTCCCGGCCGAGGCGGGCGAGGGTCTCCAGCTCGTCGGGGAAGTGACGTTCACCGTTCTCCGGCCCGTGGGTGAGGCTGGTCTCGCAGAACCCGCCGTTGCGGCCGCTCGCCGCCCATCCGACCTCGGCCGCCTCGATGAGAAGCACGTCCCGCTTCGGGTCGCGCTCCTTGGCGATCAACGCGGTCCACAGCCCGCAGTAGCCACCGCCGACGACGACAAGGTCGGCGGTGGCGTCGCCGGCGAGGGCAGGCAGGGCGGCCGGTCGGTCGGGGGAGTCGAGCCAGAACGGGGTGGTCGAGGCATTTTTCAGTGCCTCCCGGAGGAGTGCGACCGGATGCTGCCGCGTGCGCGAGTAGGCGGTGGGCGGGATGCTCATGGGTGCTCCGATTCGATGGGCGATGTGGTGTGCGACGGTGACGAGGCTCAGGCGAGGTAGATCTTGCGCAGCGTTTCGGTGACCGTCCAGCGGGTGACCGTGCCCGCCGCGAGACGCCCCACGACGCCCGGCTCCAGGTGGAGAACCACGCCGGACTCGACGAGCTCCACCGTGCCCCGGCCGCCCAGCACGACGAACACCTCGTTCGCCTCGACGTCGGTGGAGACTCCGGGGGAGTGCTCCCAGATTCCGACTTCGACATCGCCGAGCCGGAGTAATTCGTGCACGCCCGCGGTGGGCGACCCGGAGTCCACCTGCCCGGCAGGCACGGTCTCGACGCTGATCGGGGTCGTGAGCGCGTTGATCCCGGAATTCGGCTGGAGTGCATCGGTCATGTTGCGACCCTACCGACTTCGTCGGCCGATGGGCAGAATGCGATCCTCGTCACGGCGGCGCGCCCCGGTGCGCCGGCGCCGACGTCTGGGTCGGCAATCCGGTCATGCTGATCGACGGGAACCGGGTTCCGCACCTGCGGGACTCCGCGTTGGAGGCCGAGCAGGTCACGAGACTGGTGCGCGAGCGGATGCCGCTGCTCACGCCGGTGCAACCGGTGATAGCCCTGGTGCAGCCGTCACGGCTGACCATCGTGGACAGGCCGGAGCAGGTGAAGGTGATCGACGCCGACGATCTCCGCCGCTGGCTGCTCAGGCTTCACTCTGTGCTGAGCGCCGGGGAGGTGCAGGAGGCCTCCGACCTGATCGACAGGAGCGGCTCCGCGCAACTCGCGCCGGTGGAGTCGGCCGCGGAGTAGCTCAGCCCTCGGCGGGGAGCCGCCGGTGAACCTCGTCGGTCAGCGCGTCCAGCGCGGTGCAGATGTTCACCAGCGCCTCTTCCACGCCTCGTGGAGCCGCGCCGTCCTGTTTGATCATGTTGATGTGGCCCTCGAGCAGGCCGAGCTGGGTCTGGACGATCATCATGTTGTCAACCATCAACCCAGCGTAGGCGGGTGACCCGGTGACGGATGATGGAGTCATGAGAACACTGCGAGTGCGCTGGCTCGTCGGCGTGGCCGTCGTGGCGGTGATCGCGGTGGCCGCGGCGGTGCTCTGGCGTCCGAGCGACCCCCAGATCGCCGCGCCGGCCCACCCGGGAGTGCAGCACGTCACCGTGATAAACCTCGAGAACAAGGGCTACGACCAGACCTGGGGTTCCGGGTCGGCCGCCCCCTACCTGTCCGTTACGCTGCGCGACCAGGGAGTGCTGCTCACCGAGTACTTCGGCGTGGCCCACCACTCACTGCCGAATTACCTCGCCCAGATCTCCGGCCAGGGTTCGAACGTTCAGACCCAGGCCGACTGCCAGACCTTCACGGCCTTCGAGCAGACCGGCACGGCCGCGCTCGACCAGGCCGTCGGCGTGGGGTGCGTCTACCCGGCCGGGGTTCAGACGGTGGCTGGTCAACTCAGCGACCTCGGCCTCACCTGGAAGGGCTACGCCGAGGACATGGGGGAGAACTGCCGACATCCGGTGCTCGGTGCCCCCGACGACAGCCAGCGCGCCAGGGTCGGCGATCAGTACGCGGCCAGGCACAATCCGTTCGTCTACTTCGCGGCAATAACCGACTCGCCCGACTGTGCTCGCAACGTCGTTGACCTGACCGCATTGCCCGGAGACCTGGCCGCCGTGGACACCACACCCAACCTCTCGATCATCACCCCGAATCTCTGCCACGACGGTCACGACGTGCCCTGCGTCACCGGGGAAGCCGGCGGTCTCGCCGACGCCGACGCGTGGCTGAAGGAATGGGTGCCGCAGATCCTGGCCTCGCCGGCGTTCCGGCAGGACGGCATGCTCGTGATCACCTTCGACGAGTCGGACAGCGTCGAATCAGACTCCAGCGCCTGCTGCGGCGAGCAGCCAGGTCCGAATGCCGACCGGCCCGGAATCAACGGACCCGGCGGCGGGCGGGTCGGTGCGCTGGTGCTTTCCCCGTTCAGCGCGGGCGGCACCTCGTCGAACATCCCCTATAACCACTACGCTCTGCTCGGAAGCATCGAGGATGCCTTCGGCCTGCCGTATCTGGGCTACGCCGCCACGCCGGGACTGGCCCGCTTCGGGGCGGATGTCTTCGGAGCCGCGCACTGATATCGAGCCACGCCGCACCCGAGGTGTACACAATCGGAGGATTGCTCTGTAATGTTGGCCGCTGGGGGAAATGGGAATGGCCTTGGGCAGCACCAGCATGAGGCAGCGATTCGCTGCACAGTTCATCATCGAGAAGCTCCTTCGCGAGCAGGACGCCAAGCCGCCGCGCAGCCGGCTGGACCGGTTCTTCGGCCGCACACCTCTCGCCGCCGCCGCCACCGGCTGGTACGACGGCGCCGAGGGCGAGATCGAGGTCGGCGCCCAGCTGGCGACGCTTCCGCCGGAATGGGCCGTCTTCCACGCTCTGCCCATCGGCGGTCATGGCTGGGACATCGACCACGTGCTCGTTGGCCCCGGCGGTGTCGTCACCATCAACACGAAGCAGCACCGGGGGGCGCAGATCACGGTCGAACAGCGCACCGTGATCGTCGGCGAACGGTCGGTGCCGTATGTCCGCCACGCCAGGTTCGAGGCGGAGCGGATCACGACCCTGCTGCAGGGACGTCGGCCACTGACCGACCCCGTTCACCCGGTCGTCGCCTTTGTCGGCGCTCGTTCACTCACCTATCGGAGTGTGCCGGACGACGTCAAGATCGTGGACGTGCGCAACCTGGTCGACTGGCTGACCGGGCTGCCCGTCGTTCTCGGCCCGGCAGAACGCCTCGGCATCGTCGAGGTGCTCGACAACCCGGAGATGTGGGGCGACCTGCGGGTCGAGAGCGGGGCCGGACTGATGGATCGGTTCACCGCCCTCGAGGAGGAGGTGCGCGCGGCGCGTCTGCAGCGCCGGGTGCTCTTCCCGCTCGAACTCGCGGTCGGTGGTGCCGTGCTCGTCGGCGCTATCGCTCTCGCGACCGGGCTGGTCGGAACGCTGCTCGGCGGCTGACCTGTTCTCACGGCCGAGACTCGAAAAGTGCCAGAAACGGCATTCCGGCCGCTCACATTCGAGCAGAATGCACCGTATACACCACGAATGTTAACGGGTGGGGCAATTCTCCCAGCCGTCAGGCGTACCCTCGACTTACGGTCTGTCACGACGGCCGGGAGGGGAGCCAGTGGTGTACACCCGTGTTGAGTCCAGCACTGCGGTACAGAAGTTAGCGATCGGACTGCACGATCCCGCCCGGGATCGGCCGTGGGTCGTCGTTTCGTCACCGTTCGGTGCCACTGTGCCCGAAATCGGAATCGACCAGCTCTCCACCCAGATCGGCGACATCGCCAAGGTCTTCCTGATCGAGACCGGCGAGCTCACCCGGCAACTCGGCGACCTGCTGCCGCCGCAGTTCCAGGTCTATGGCAGCGCCGGGCGCTCTTACCCGATTGGTCCGGACGCCTTCGCCGACCTGTCTCGCTCCCGACTCCGCTTCACCCACGGCGACCCGCAGCATGCCACCGACCAGCTGGTCACGGATGCCCTGGCCCACGCCCATCAGGCCGGTCTCTTCGCGCTCGCGCCGGCATCCGTCATCACTGTCACCGGCACCGTCAAGGGTTTCCTGCTCGGCGGTTCTCGCGCCCTCGTCGAGCTCGACGACGGCGGCATGGCCACCGTGTGGCAGGAACTCACCTACCCGCCGGTTCCCCTGGACTGGACCCTCGTTCCCGGCCAGCGCGTGCAGGGCGCACTCGACGCTCCCACTCATCGCCTCAATGTGGAGGTCAAGCCGCCGAGCAACGCGGCGATCGCCAAACGCTTCCCGAACGGCAGCATCACCCTCGCTCTCGTGCAGAAGGTCAGCGCACAACGCGCAGTGCTCGCCCTGCACCCGCACCTCTCGATCACGATCACCCGTGCCGACATCTCACCCAACCCGCTGGACAAGGTGGACGCCCTCCTGTCCGAGGGTGACGTGGTGGCCGCGCGGGTGATTCATCTGCCCAGCGGTGCGCTGCACCTGTGCCTGAGCGACGTCGACGACGACGAACCCGTGCTGGAGTCGCTCTGCGCCGTGCGCAACGGGCCGCCGTGGCTGCGTGAGAACCGCCCGCTGCTACCGGTTGAGGAGGAAGACGAGCGGGCCGATGAGTCCGTGCGCGCGTCGGATCCGGCGCGGAGCCCCGTCGAGGCGGCCAGGGCGCACGCCGCCGCCGAGCTGGCCGAGACCAGCCCGTCCGAGGTCGCGTCGTTGGCCGCCATGGCCAATCTGGATCAGTCGGTTCGGAAACCGCAGCCCGAACCGCACCAGCAACCGCAACCGCGCCCGTCTCCCGGGCCCGGCCGCAGCCATGCGGTGCGCCATCCGACGGCGCCGGCGATCCCGTTCCGGGTCGCTCAAACGCCGGCCGTTGCGCCGCACTCCGCGTTGCAGTCCACCCAGCTCTCCCTGGCCGAGGCGAAGGCCCGCATCACCCGGCTCGAAGCCCAACTGGTCGAGGCCGGCGCCACCGACTCGGACCTGGCCAAGTTGCGCGAGCAGGCGCGATCGGCGCAGCTGCAGTTGCGCGATGCTCTCGTCGAGCTCGGAACGCTCCGGCACACCGTGGCCGAATTGCGCGACGAGCAACGCACTCAGAAACGGATGCTGCGCGAATCCCGTCGCACCGTGGCCGCCCCTGCCCCCGCCAGCGATTACGAAACCCGCCGCGCCCTCTGGGAGGACGCCTCCGGCTGGGTGCGCCACGAGATCCTGCTCGCCTGGGTCGACCGGGTGCCGGAATCCGATCGGGAGGAATGGCCGCTGCCGCACAGCTACGTGCTCAGCGATCGATTCGCGGACTCGCTGTCCGGCCTCGACGACGGCCAGCTGGCCAAGGCGTTCAAGGCATCAGTCGACGTGCTCACCGGGCGGGTGAAGACCCTCACCGGCCGGCACCTGCACGCGCTGCGTCAGGGTGCCGGTGCAGCGGACCCGCACCTGTTGCGCTGGGACGGCGCCCGCTGCATGAGGGTGTCGATCGAGCAGAACACGCCGGCCGCACGGCGGATGCATTTCTGGCAGAAACCGGATGGCGGGATCGAGCTCATTCGCATCGTCACGCACGACGACATGGAGGCTTAGGCCCTATCGTCGTCAGCATGTCCCATTTGCTGCGCCCCCTGCTCCCGAACGATTCCGCCCAGGTCTTGCGGCTCAACAACGCGGCCGTACCTGCGGTGAACGCCCTCGATGAGGCGAGTCTGGCCGCCCTGACTGCCGAGTGCGCGCTCGCCGTGGTCGTCGTGGGCGATGCCCAGCCGGGGCAGGTGCTCGGCTTCACCATCGTGTTCGCGGCCGACGCCGACTACGCCAGCGAGAACTACCGCTGGTTCGCCGAACGCTCGCGGGAGTTCCTCTACGTCGACCGCATCGTCGTGGCCGAGGCGGCACGCGGTCAGGGGCTCGGCGAGTTGCTCTACGGCTCGATCTTCGCCTCGGCGGAGGCGGCAACGGCCGTCGTAGTGTTCTGCGAGGTCAACGTCGAACCGCCCAACCCTGGGTCGCTGGCCTTCCACACCCGCCTGGGCTTCGCGCAGATCGGCCAACAGTCCACCAAAAACGACACGGTCGTCGTGGCGCTCCTGGCCGCCTCGGTGGGCGAATTCGCCGACCGCTGACCCGTCCGATGCTCGGCCCCCGATGCTCGGCCCCCGGTGGTCGGGTCCCCGATGGTCGGCCCCCGGTGGTCGACCCCCGGTGGTCGAGCCTGTCGAGACCCGGTGATTTCGACAGGCTCAATCACCGCGCCGGTGATCGAGCTTGTCGAGACCCGCGTTCGGCCGAGTCAACCAGCCGGGTTCGGGATTTGGTGACGCTGCGCCAGACCCGGCGACCGATCCATGGTGGCGCCATGACCTGGGGAACTCCGTTGACCATCCGGATGAGCCAGCCCGATGAGGCAAGGGTGCGATGGTGGAACCAACACACAAGGACACCGTTGTCAGTGTGAGTGGGTCCTCCCGCCGCGTCGGGGACGACATGGTGGATCTCAGACCAGGATGCCGCAATCTGGCAGCCGGGGATGATGCAGCCGCCGTCGCGGAGGCTGATCGCACGCCGTTGCGCGGGGGTGAAACATCGGTCGGGAACCCCGAGCCGGAGGATGCGTCCCGCTGTGCTCAGCACCACCTCCTGAGTGCCGCCGGCGCAGATCAGGTCCTTGACGGCCCCGATGGCGAGGGGGGCATCGATACCGTCAATCCAGCCGACCCCGCGGCCAACGCCGAGGTCGGCGGAGAGGTCTTGTTCTCGCACGCTGACCAGCACGGTCGGGGCTGCCCCGCCGATACTCGGCACGTCGGCGCTGCGAGCGGCCACGTCGAGAATGACCGCGAGTACGTCGTGGCGTTGCTGATCGGGTGTGCGGTCGTCGTGCTCGAGCCGGACCTGCTCGTCGTCTGCCGCGGCCTGCTCGTCGCCGCGGAATGCGACGGGGGCGGTTTTCGGCGACAGATAGGCGTCGAAGAGCCGACGCAGTTTGCCACCGATCTCGGGCATCAGTGACCCGGACAGTGGGATGACGCCGTCGCGTTCGCGGCCGAGCCTTAGGCCTCTGGCCGTCATGGCGTGGTCGTCGAGGCGGCCGGCGTCGGGACAGAGCACGGCCTTCCACACGGCGGCCTGCATCCTGGTCTCGTCGGCACTCGCCGGCACAGCGCCGAGGGATCCCATGCCGGCTGCGGCGAGAATGAGCTCTGTCTCGGCCGCACGCAACTTCGGCAGGTCGGTGAAGCGGAGGATGGACGTAAGCGCGGTCAGGACCGCGTCGGCGCTGTCGAGCCCAACTTCGCCCCGGGCCAGACCTGCCGCGGTGGCCGGGAAGTTGGGCGGCAGCGGCTCCCCGGCGATCGAAAAGTTCGTGCGAACCTGGCCTCCGACCCGGAGTCGACGGTTCGCGGTCAGGGCCGAGACCCGGGTGACGCGCTGGATCAGTTCCGACGGGGTGCGGCAGCCCTTTCGGGCCGAAAGTCGCCCAATGCCCAGTTGCGGCCTGGACCGTTCCCCGATCTCGCCGGCCGCAGCCACGCGCAACGCGTCCACTCGGCGGCCGAGTTGTTCGATGGCCGCCGTGACCAGCAGCAGGCCGTCATCAGCGATGTTCCGCACTCCAGAGCACCAGAGCGCACCGCCGACTTCTCCGGCGAGCGCTTCAAGCGCCGCGACCACGCGGGCCGCGTCGACGGGGCGTGTCGCGGCATCCGGTTCGATCGTTGCGGTGGGGTTCTCCATGACTCGATTGTTCCCCAGGCCACCGACATTTGTGGATGGGAATGCCCGGTCACAAGCTGATTGTGCAGAAGATCTCAGATCGCGCCCTGTGGAGGAACCATGACCGGATTCTCGATCAATGCGGGTCAAAACGGTAATCCAAGCCCTTTTCCCGCGCCCCACACTGGGGGTACTATTCGCGGGCCTTCGGGGGGTCGATTGTGCCGCCCGGCTGCTAGGTTCGAGTCAGGTGGTCATCAGGCCACCGCGAGACGGTTCGTACGTCTTTCGCAAAGGGCACACCCGTTGAGAGACGGGGTCGCAAAGGCACGGGACCTTCGGGTCAGCCGGCCTACCGATTGAATAGGGCCGCAGCACATGAGCTTTCCATTCCTGGAGACCGACGTCAGCGTCGAGTCCACCGGTGTGACGCAGCTCGATGCCGCCCAGATTGCGCCCCCGGTCGACAGCCCCGCTGTCCCGGAGGCCGTCACCCCCACACTCCATCAATCCGTCGTCGACTTGGGTAAGCAGACGACGGACTGAGGGAAGTCAGGCCGACCTTCGGGTGGCCGTCCTGACGCGGAATTGCGATCGGGGACCGATTCGGGTTCGGTCCCCCATCGCATTCACCGCACGGCAGGGGAGGTGCCAGGCGTATTACTACGCCATGCACGTTTGCAGATGCCGTTTGACACAAATTCAGCACTAGAAAGACCGGTAGCAACACCATGGCCAAGAAACCATTCGGCCGCCTTCGCAAACTACCGCGTCGACTCGGGGTGCAGCTCGCCGCGGCCATGCTCGTCGTGTCGGTACCGCTCGTGGTGGTCACGGCCGTTGTGCTCACCAACGACTCGGCGGTCAGTCTCACCGCGGCCGCGCAGGATAAGGGCGTCACCCTCGCCAGGGCGGTCACCCTGCGGCTGGAAGACTGGATCGACGAGCGCAAGGGTGACATGTCCGCCCTTGGTGCCTCGACCGGCGAGCAGCTCGACAGTCCCGAGGTCGCCCAACGCCTGGCCAAAGTCGACGAGTCCTTCGGTTCCTACACGGTGATCGAGATCACGGATGTCTCGGGCACGGTGCTCTCCAGCAGCAAGCCCTCGGTCGCCCTGGATCCGTCCGGCCAGGAGTGGTTCCGATCGGCTGTGTCCGGCGAATCGGTGTTCACCCCGTTGACGCTCCAGGGCGACAGGCTGCAGTGGATCATCGCCCAGCCGCTTCTGGCCGACGACGGTTCGGTGCGCGGCGTGCTGATCGCGAACCTCGACCCGACAGCACTGAGCGATCTGCTCAACCCTGAACTGAGCAAGGGTGACGAGGTCGTGGTCGTCGACTCGCTCCACCGCCTGATCTACAGCACGGAGACGATGGGCAACGCGACGGAGCAGTCCGCGATGCTGGCCGGCGGAATGATCACGACCATCGTCAACAACGAGGCCACCGCGCGCGCCGCTCGCACCGGCGAATCCGGTACCGCCCGATTCGTGGACTCCAAGGACCGGGACCTGATCGGCGGCTTCGACGTGGTCGACGGCGTTGACTGGGTGCTCATCGTGGAGCAGCAGGCCGCGCAGGTGCTGGCGCCGATCGCGACCCAGGCGCAGCGATCCGCCCTGCTCGGCGGCATCGCCGTGCTCCTCGCCGTGCTGGCCTCCGGCCTGATGGCCTGGAGTGCCGCTCGCCCCGTTCGCAAACTCACCGCCGTCGCCCGCCGGGTGACCCGCGGCGACGTGCAGGCGCGTGCCGTGCCGTCCGGTGCCGCCGAGATGGTGCTGCTCGCCGACTCCTTCAACGCGATGCTCAACACCAGCCAAGAACTCATCGCCCGGCTCGAGGGCGCCGGCGTCGACGTGAACTCCGCGGCCACCGAACTGTCGGCATCCTCCGACGAGTTGGCCGCGATCACCACGCAGCAGAGCGCCGCAGTCACCCAGGCCACGGCCACCACCGAGGAACTCGCCCGGTCGTCGGTGGCGATCGCCGACACCGTCGACGATGTGGCCCGCCAGACCGCCGAGACCAGGCGCAACCTCGAACAGGCCGAGGCGGACATCCTCGTGTCGAGCGAGCGCACCCTGGCCCTGGCCAGCCGGGTGAATGATATCGAGTCGCTCCTCGTGCTGATCAATGACATCGCCGACCAGACCAATCTGCTTGCCCTGAACGCGGCGATTGAGGCGGCCCGGGCCGGCGAGCACGGTCGTGGCTTCGCGGTCGTCGCCGACGAGGTGCGCCGCCTGGCCGAGCGGTCCAAGTCCAGCGCCGGCGACATCGCCGCGATCGTCACGGCCGTTCAGCGCGAAACCAGTGCAACGGTGATGGCGATGGAAAAGGGCGCCAAGCAGATGCAGCAGGGCCTGCACCAGCTCGAGGCCGTGACGGATGCCAACGGTCAGGTCAGTCTGACCACCCAGCAGCAGCGCAGTGCCACCGCGCAGGTCGTGGAAACCATGGAACAGCTTGCCGACGCGAGCCGTCAGATCTCGATCACGGCCCGGCAGATCGCGGCCTCGGCCGGCGACCTGGCCGACCTCGCCCACCACCTCGAAGCCTCCCCTGGGGCGGGCGACGAGGAGCAATGACGGCATCGGACGCGCTGCTGGTTCCCGTGGGGGAGGACCTCTTCGCTGTGTCGATCGACCGGGTGAACCAGGTGGTGGTCGCACCACCGCTCACGCGGCTGGTCACCGCGCCCGCCCATGTGCTCGGCCTCTTCAACCTGCGCGGGCAGATCGTTCCGCTGCTCGATACCGCAGCGCTGCTCGGCCTGCCCGGCGGGCAGCCGACCGCGTTCGCGGTGGTGCTCCAGTCCCGGCACGGCCTGATCGCGCTCGCGGCGACCGCGTTTCCCAGCCGCATCGGCCTCGGTGACCAGGTCGGGCCCTCCGACCTGCCCGGCACGGCCGGCACCTTCCGGGTGAACGATCGAGTTGTCGTGCGGCTCGATCCCGACCTGCTCCTGGCCAGGGACCGACCCGTGCGCGCTGAGAACACAGTGTCGGCCCCCTCGCCGGTCGGAGCGCGCGAGACCGTGCCCTCGATCACCCGGGGCGAGGCAGCCGGATGAGCATCATCGGAATGGACCAGATCCGCGTGCTCTTCGCCCAGGAGGCCGAGGTGCGCCTGGCCGACCTCGACCGGCTGCTGCTCCAGCTCGAACAAAGCGGTGACGATGAGACCCTGATCCGGTCCATTTTTCGTGAGCTGCACACCCTGAAAGGCTCCGCCGCCGTCGCCGGACTCGACGAGGTCAGTCACCTGGCACACGAGCTGGAGGAACTCGTCGCGGAACTGCGCTCCGGCGCCCTGGCGGTCTCGCCCGCCATCATCGACACTCTGCTGGCCGGGGCGGATCAGCTGGGCAGGGTCATCGCCGGTGAACCGGCCGGCAGGTCTGCCGCGGGGCCGACCGAAGCCGGGCCGACCACAACCGACCCGACCAAAACCGACCCGACCGGAGCCGGGCCGAACGACGCGCAGTCGGTCGTCGAGGGGAAGCCTGGCGCCCTGACCGCGGGAGACCCGACGGCCCGGGCCGTTCATCCCACCCCGGCTCCCGAACCCGGCGGCGTCGTCATGGTGCAGATGGAACGGCTCGACGAGCTCGTGCGCCTGATCGGGGAGTCGGCATCGGCCCACCTGCGGATGGGGCGGATGCTGATGGAGAAGTTCGGCGTCGACCCGACCCTCAACCCGGAATTCAACGAACTGTCGCGCACCCTCAACGAGCTGCAGGAACGAGCCATGCGCACTCGGATGGTGCCCCTGGCCACGATCACCGACCGGCTCCAGCGAGCCGTGCGGGACCTGGCCAGGGAGCAGGGCAAGACCATTCGCTGGGATGTGCGCGGGGCAGACACCGAGCTCGACCGCGGCGTTCTCGTCGCGCTCTCCGACTCCCTGATGCACCTCGTGCGGAACGCCGTCGACCACGGCATCGAGAGCGACGCGGTTCGCACCGCGGCCGGCAAACCGGTGGGGGGAACCATCCGCCTGCACGCGATGCAGCTCGGGTCCGAGGTGATCGTGGCGATCACCGACGACGGAAACGGGATCGACACCGACCGGGTCCGGTCGCAGGCGGAGGCGCACGGCATCGACACGTCCCGGCTGAGCGACGAAGAGACGTTGCAACTGGTCTTCCGGGCCGGACTCTCCACGTCGACCTACGTGACCGATCTGTCCGGCCGTGGCGTGGGCCTCGATGTCGTGCGCACCAACGTGGAGGCCGCGCACGGCCGCGTCGAGGTACGCTCGGAAGCCGGTCGAGGCACCGAATTCAGGGTCATCGTGCCGATCACCCTGGCGGTGCTGCGCTGCCTCCTGGTCGAGTCCGGTGGGCAACGTTTCGCGCTGCCGTTCCACCGTGTGGTGCTGTCCCAACGGTTCGACGAGGCCGCGCAGACCAGCGCCGAGGGCCGGCCGGTGATCTGGGTCGAAGATCAGCCCGTACCGCTCTCCGACCTCGCCGGCACACTCGGCATACCCGGTGAGGCGGCCGACGGGCCGATCGTGGTGCTCGCCGACACCGCTCGCCGTCACGGCTTCCGGGTCGACCGGCTCGTCGGTCAGCGTGACGTGGTCATCAAGGGGCTCAGCTCCCTGCTTCCGCACCTGATAGCCGTCGCCGGGGCCAGCGTGGAACCTGACGGTTCGATCCTCCTCGTTCTCGACCCGCCCGGACTCATCCAGCGGGCACGCCAGGCAGCCAGGGGCGACGCGTCCCTCCGGCCCCCGACCACGTCGCAGGCCCGGCATGCCGCGGCTCCGGTCGATGGCGCGGTCGACGGGTCGGATGCGCCGCCGCAACGGATCCTCGTCGTCGACGACGCTCTCACCATCCGGGAACTGCAGCGGAGCATCCTCGAACGCGCCGGTTTCGAGGTGCGCCTCGCCGTCGACGGCCTCGACGCCCTGACCAAGCTCGCCGAGGAACCCAGCGATCTGATCCTCACCGACATCGAGATGCCGCTCATGGACGGTTTCGCCTTGACCGAGGCCGTGCGGGCTGCGCCCGGCCTGACCAACATCCCGATCCTCATTCTCAGTTCGCGTTCGAGCGAGGCCGACCGCCAGCGCGGTCTGGAGGCCGGTGCCGACGGCTTCATCCTTAAGAGCGGTTTCGACCAGAGCACCCTCCTCCTCGCCGTGAGCCGACTGATCGGAGCACGCCGATGAGCGGCCCGGACTCGCGTGCTCGAGAGGGGCGACCGATCAGGGTGTTGTTCATCGATGACGCGCCCCTGGACCGCACCCGGCTGGCCCGGGCCTTGCAGAGCGACGGCGACATCGTCAGCCTCGGTCAGGTCGCGACCGGGCCGGCGGCCATCGGCCTCGTTGCGCGGGAACATCCCGATGTCATCGTTCTCGGAGTCACCACGCTGGACGGCAGCGCCCAGTCCCTGATCGAGCACGTCATGGCCCACACCCCGACACCCCTGCTCGTGCTCTCCCCACTGGTCGAGGACCGACGGTCGCCGCGAGCGGTCGCTGCGGTGGTGGCCGGCGCCCTCGAGGTGCTCCCCGTTCCAGAGCGCTGGACGCCGGAGCTCGAGGCCGCGTTGCGCCGCACCGTGCGTCAGCTCAGCCGGGTGCAGACCATCCGACACCCCCGCGGTGGGCTGACCCGCTCGCCGGCGGCCACGCCCGCCGTGCCCGCACACGGTCGGACGCCGGTGGTGGCCCTGGCCGCGTCCACGGGCGGACCAAAGGCCCTGGCCACGGTGCTGGCCGGGCTCGGCGGACTGAACGCTCCCGTGCTCGTCGTGCAGCACCTGCATCCGGACTTCACCGGCGGCCTCGTCGACTGGATGGCCCGCGTCTCGGCCCTGCCGGTGCAGGTCGCCGAGCACGATCAGGTCGCCCGCCCCGGGCAGGTCTACCTGGCCCCGGGAGGCCTGCACTTGCGCCTGGCTGCGGGCCTGCGGCTCGAGCTCGCCGCGACGCCGGTCACGATTCACCAGCCGTCGGCCAACGAACTGTTCCACTCCGTGGCCCGGCACGCCGGTGCCGCCGGAATCGGAGTGATCCTCACCGGCATGGGCGACGACGGTGCCGATGGGCTGCTGCAAATCCACCGAGCCAACGGCCAGACCCTCGGCCAGGACGAGGAGAGCTGTGCGGTCTTCGGTATGCCGCGCGCGGCCTATCGCCTCGGTGCGGTCACGGGCCTGTTGCCGCTCGACCAGCTGGCCGCCGCCGTGCTGCGATCCGCCGCCCGGTGCATCTCGTGAGCCTCGTGCCGAACGGCGGAGCCGCGGCGGACGTGACCGACGCGGTGATCGACCGGGTGGCCGAAATGCTGCGTTCGGCGGTCGGGCTCCGCGCCGAGCCGACCCTGCGGGCCCGGCTGAGGCGATGCATCCGAGACGAAATCGTCGACCACGGGCAGGACGCGGAGTCCTACCTCCGGGCGCTGTCGACCGGCACTGCACTGCGGCAGAGCCTGCTCAACCGGATCACGGTTCAGGAAACCGGATTCTTCCGCCACCCTGAGCACTTCGCGCTGCTTGAACGGGAGATTCTGCCCACCCTGAATCGGCCGTTGTCGATCTGGAGCGCCGGCTGCGCCAACGGCCAGGAGGCCTACAGCCTGGCCATGCTGCTCGAGGAACAGCGCGTCACCGCCTCGGTGATCGCCACCGACATCTCCACCTCGGCGCTAGCCCGAACGGATGCCGGCCGATACTCGACCCGGGAAATCACCGGGCTGAACCCCGAGCGGCGGGAACGGCACCTGACGCCTGTCGGAGACGCGTGGGAGGTCGGCTCCGCGGTGCGCACCCGGGTGAGCACGATGCATCACAACCTGATCGACCCGGTGCCGGCACAGGTGCGGTCGTGTCAGATCGTCTTCTGCCGCAACGTGCTGATCTACTTCTCGCCGGAGCACGCGCGGATCTTCCTGGATCGAGTCGCCGAGGCGATGCCCACCGCCTGGCTGTTCCTCGGCTCCTCCGAGACGATCTGGGCGATCGGTGACGGTTACACCACCGTGCGGTTCGGCGACACGTATGCCTACCGGCCGATCGCGGCCACCCGGGCGTCGACCGTCCCGGTGGTTCCGCCGGTTTCGTTGGTTTCGTCGGTTTCGTTGGTTCCGCCGGTTTCGTCGGTTTCGTCGCGCGCGGCGACGTCTGCCGCGCCCGCGCAGCCCGCACGCAGGACGCCGCCGGCCCAGCCCGCCGCGGCTGCGCGCAGGACGCCGCCGGCAGGTCCATCCCCCGATGAGTCGGCCGTGGTCGCGGACCTGACCCGCGCCGGGCAGGCGGCGCTGGATGCCGGCCATCACTCGGCGGCGGTCGTCTCCTTCCGCAAGTGGGTCTACCTGGCACCGCACGACGGGCTCGCCCATCTGCACCTCGGACTCGCCCTCGAAGCGTCGGCGGACGCATCCGCCGCGCGCCGTGCGTTCAGCGCGGCCCGGCGCGCCCTGGACCTGGCCGACCCGGCCGAGGTCGAACGCTCCATCGACGGATACTCGATCGCCGAACTCCACAAACTTCTCGACGCCAAACAGCAGGAGCCAACCCGATGACGACCATGGTGTATTTCCACTCGGCCGGGGCTGCGTACTGCCTCCCCGTCGAGGCCACCCGGGCGGTGCGCACGGTGCAGGGGCTGATTCCCGTGCCCGGCTCCTCGGCCGACATTGCCGGGGTGCTTCCGGGTGACCCGCCCCTGACGGTGCTGTCGTCGCTCGGCGACGGCGGAAAGCAGGTGATCGTGATCGAGTCGCGCGGCAAGCCGTTCGGCCTTCTCGTCGACGTGGTCTCCGGACTGCGGCGATTCGCCGACGACGAGGTCAGGCCGGCCCCGACCGGGCAGGATCCCTCCTTCATCTGCGGCCTCGTCGATGTGGACGGCCAACTCGCCCTCGTGGCCGACCCCGAAGCACTGGCGGCCCGGCTGTGATCGCTGACCCGGGCAGCACAACCGTGCTGATCACCGATGACTCCCTGGTCATCCGTGCCGTCGTGCGCTCGCACCTCGAGACGGCCGGCTACACCGTGGTCGAGGCCGTCGACGGCCGGGCGGCCCTGGAACACTGCCGGCAGACCCCGCCGGACGTGATCCTGCTCGACATCGAAATGCCCGGCCTCGACGGCTACGAGGTGCTGGCGGAGCTCAAGGCGGACCCGCTGCTGACCGACCTGCCCGTGGTCTTCCTCACCACCCTGACCGACATGGACAATGTGCTCCGCGGTCTGCGCGGCGGCGCCCACGACTACCTCAAGAAGCCGTTCGAACCGGCGGAGCTCGTGGCGCGCGTCGCCGCGGCCGCCCACGTCAAGAAGCTGCAGGACCAGCTCCGACTCCGGAACGAGGAGCTCGACCTGCTCAGCCGTACCGACGTGCTCACCGGGTTGAGCAACCGGCGCCACCTCGAATGGGTGCTGGCGCACTACCACGCCGATTCACTGCGACACCAGGACCCGCTCAGCGTGCTTCTGCTCGACATCGACCACTTCAAACGCGTGAACGACGGCTACGGGCATCCGGCCGGCGACGTGGTCCTGACCGATTTCGCCAGTCGGCTGCGCGCCGAACTGCGCGAGGGCGATGTCGCCGGCCGCTGGGGCGGCGAGGAATTCCTGGTCGTGCTGCCGCGCACCGGCAGCGAGGGGGCATTCGCCCTCGCCGAACGCCTGAGGCTGGCCATCGAGGCGACCCCGATGCACGCCGACGGGGTGGCGATCTCGGTCACCGTGAGCGGTGGCTGTGCCCTCGGCCCGCTCGGCAGCGTGGCGGAGCTGGTCGGCCGGGCAGACATCCTGCTGTATTCGGCCAAGGACGAGGGGCGCAACCGGATCGCGGCGGACGGGCTCGTGGCATCCGTCTCCCACTGAGCTCCAGCTGAGGCCCGGCGGTCTGCCAGAACACGTTTTTGGCCTGCACTCCGCCGGCCAGGGTGACATTTCTTCGCCGCAGCCTGGTCGAGGTTGCCGGAGATCTGGAAGATGAACACGTCGTCCGGGCCGCCCGAGAGGGTCACATCGGTGGAGATGGTCACGTCCGGGCCGGGTTAGCGGACTCCCCGTGGGCGGTGTCGGCGCCGCCGCGGATTCAGCTCGGTGAGGTTGCCCGGCGGGACCTCCGACCTAGCCGATGCCCGGCGCGCGCAGTACGTTGCCTCTGAGGGGGTCCTTCCGGCGCATCCGGTGCCGAACCGCGGCCCCACGGCAGGGTTGGAGTCGGCATGGCCGAGCGCAGTGTGGTGTGGTTCAACGAGATCGGCCTGACCGACATCCCCCAGGTCGGCGGCAAGAACGCGTCGCTCGGGGAGATGGTTCGCTCGCTGGCGGACCAGGGCGTGCGTGTGCCCGACGGGTTCGCGACGACAGCGGACGCCTACCGGGCCTTCGTCACCGCGAACGGGATCGAGCCCGCGCTCCGGCACCAGCTGGAGTTGTTCCACTCCGGCGACGCGTCGCTGCGCGCCACCGGCGAGGCCCTGCGCGAGCTGTTCCTGAGCGGGGAGTTCCCCGAGGAGATCGCCGACGGCATCCGCTCGTCATACCGGGAGCTGTCGGAGAAGAGCGGGCAGCCCAACCTCGCCGTTGCCGTGCGCAGCAGCGCCACCGCGGAGGACCTGCCGGATGCCAGCTTCGCCGGCCAGCAGGAGACCTTCCTCAACGTGGTCGGTGAGCGCGACCTGCTCGACGCCTGTCGCCGCTGCTATGCGTCGCTCTTCACCGACCGCGCGATCAGCTACCGGGAGGTCAAGAAATTCGACCACCTCGAGGTGGCACTGTCGATCGGCGTGCAGCGGATGATCCGCTCCGATGTGGGCGGCTCCGGGGTGATGTTCTCGATCGACACGGACAGCGGCTTCCCCGGCGCGGCCGTGATCAGCGCCGCGTTCGGACTCGGCGAGACCGTGGTGCAGGGCACCGTCGACCCCGACAAGTACCTGGTCTTCAAGGCGTTGCTCGAGCAGCCGGGGTGCACGCCGATCATCGAGAAGACCCTTGGCGCGAAGGCGCGCAAGATGGTCTACGCCGCGGGCGGCAGCGCCCGCACCCGGATGATCGACACGCCTGACCGGGAACGCCAGTCCTTCGTGCTCGGCGACGCCGACATCGTCAAGCTGGCCCGCTGGGCCGTGATCGTGGAGAACCACTACGGCCGGCCGATGGACATGGAGTGGGCCAAGGACGGCATCACCCGCGAGCTGTTCATGGTGCAGGCCCGCCCAGAGACCGTTCAGTCGCAGGCGAGCGGCACCCGGTTCACGGTCAGCCGGCTCACCGAGCAGGGGCCGCTCCTGATCACGGGCGTGGCGATCGGCGACAGCATCGCGAGCGGGGTGGCCTGTGTGATCAAGGACCCGGCCGACATCGAGAAGTTCGTCGACGGCGCCATCCTGGTCACCGAGATGACTGACCCCGACTGGGTTCCGATCATGACCCGGGCCGCCGGCATCGTGACCGACCACGGCGGCCCCACCAGCCACGCCGCTATCGTCAGCCGGGAGCTGGGTGTGCCGGCCGTGGTCGGCACGGGCACGGCCACCGATGTGCTCACGGATGGCCAGGTGATCACCATCTCCTGTGCCGAGGGCGACCAGGGTTTCGTCTACCAGGGCGAGCTCGCCTTCGAGACCGAGGAGATCGACCTGGGCGCCGTGCCGGAGACCCGCACCAAGGTGATGGTCAACATCGCCAGCCCGGCCGCGGCCTTCGAATGGTGGCGGCTGCCGGCAGCCGGTGTGGGGCTGGCCCGGATGGAGTTCATCATCAACAACCTGATCCAGGTGCACCCGATGGCGCTCGTGCACCCCGACCGGGTCACCGATCCGGTCGCGCGCCGCAAGATCGCCGAGCTCACCCGCGGCTATGGCGACCCCAAGGAGTACTTCGTGCAGGCCCTGTCGCTGGGCATCGCGAAGCTGACCGCGCCGTACTACCCGAACCCCGTGATCGTGCGGATGAGCGACTTCAAGACCAACGAATACGCGCACCTGATCGGCGGCGCCGGCTTCGAGCACGCGGAGGAGAATCCGATGCTCGGCTTCCGCGGGGCATCCCGCTACTACGACGATCGTTACCGGGAGGGATTCGCCCTGGAATGTCGGGCGATCAAGCGGGTGCGGGAACAGATCGGTTTCGAGAACGTGATCGTGATGGTGCCGTTCTGCCGCACCACGGCGGAGGCCGACAAGGTGCTCGCCGTGATGGCCGAGAACGGGCTGTCCCGCGGGGACCGGGGGCTGCAGGTTTACATGATGTGCGAGATCCCCGCAAACGTCATCCTGGCCGAGCAGTTCGCCACCCGGTTCGACGGCTTCTCGATCGGCTCGAACGACCTGACCCAGCTCGTGCTGGGCGTCGACCGGGATTCCGAGGATCTCGCCGCCCTCTTCGACGAGCGTGACGAGGCGGTCAAGTCCATGATCAGCCAGGCCATCACCAAGGCGCACGCGGCAGGGATCAAGATCGGCATCTGCGGCCAGGGTCCGAGCAACTACCCCGACTTCGCCGCCTTCCTGGTCGAGCAGGGAATCGACTCGATCTCGCTCAACCCGGACAGCTTCCTCAAGACGGTGTCTCACATCGCCGCCGCCGAGCACCACCAGCCCCTCGCCTGACCCCCAGCCCCAGCTCGCCTCGCCTCGCCTCGCCTCGCCCAGCCCGCCGAACTGTGAGTTGCGCACGTTTTTTGGGCCAAATCCGGTACCTAACTCACAGTTCGGCGGATGTGATCGGGCGCAGGGGAGTCGGGGTGCGCGGATACGAGGCGCGCCAGGCGGCCGCGGATCGGCTGGCATCACACAGGCGAGCGCAGGTCAAGAAGACCTCATTTCGCCGAACTGTGAGTTGCGCACGTTTTTTGGGCCAAAACCGGTACACAACTCACACTTCGGCGAATGAGATCGGGCGCGGCAGGCGGCGAGACGGCGAGGCGGCAGGCGGTCGGGCGGATGCTGGTGAGCAGTCGGGCGCGGATCGGCAAGGTTGGTGTGGGTGAGCGCAGGCGAGCCTCGCGCGTCTCGACGGCCTCATGCCGCCGAACTGTGAGTTGCGCACCCTATTCGGGCCGAATTCGGTGCGCAACTCACAGTTCGGCGGGCAGGACGGGCGCGGGCAGGACGGGCGCGGGCAGGACGGGCGCGCGCAGGGTAGGCGCGGGCGGGGCCGGCGGAGATAGGCAGGCGAGGGTCAGGCGTTGTCGTCCTGATCGAGCACGGCCTGCTCGTATTCTGCTTCGGCGGCCTCCGCAGCGGCCCGAGCCTCGGCGACCCGGGCGCTGATGGTGTGCTCGGCCTTCTCGATGCGCAGGACCTCTTCGGGGCTCGCGTTCGAGAGCATCTCCTCAAGGGTGTCCGGGTCGGTATGCGTGGCAGCGATGGCATCCACCTCGGAGCGCAGTACCGCGGCCTTGCTTCGGAGCAGGCGCACGCGGGCGTCCCTGGCCAACTGCTTCGGTGTGAGCCCGGTCGCCTTGTCCCTGGCCTCGATGGCCTTCTCGGCGTGGTCGTGCTCGGTTGCATTGGCGTGCCCTGTGTCGGTCATGATGCCTCCCCGTTGGTGGCAGCCTAGCGCGTGGCCAGGCTGGCGGAATAGGCCAAAAGGCCCGGTTTGGTCCAACCTTGGATGGTTCTGAGGGCGTGGTTGTTCCATCGTTGGAGGATGCTCAGGGCCCGGTATGGTCCGGCCTTGGAGGATGCTGAGGGCGTGGTTGGTCCGGCGTTGGATGGTGCTGAGGGCGGGGTTGGTCCGGCGTTGGAGGATGCTGAGGGCAGGGTTGGTCCGGCGTTGGAGGATGCTGAGGGCAGGGTTGGTCCGGCCTTGGATGGTGCTCAGGGCGCGGTTGATCGAGCCTCGGCGGATGCTCAGGCTGGCGTACCCGGCGCCGCTCCGGCCCACGCGGCCCGGAGCAAGGCCGTGAGGTCGTCGCGGGTTACGGGTCGCGGATTCGACGCGGGAACCGCGGCCAGGATCAACTCCACCGCGGCCGGGATATCTGCTTCCCGCAGGCCGAGGTCGCGCAGGGCTGTCGGGGCCCGGAGTCGATCGCGCAGGGTGATCAGCCCGCCCACGGCCGTGGGGGCGGCCAGTGCCGCGGCGATCCGCACCTCGGCCCCGGGATCGGCCGGGACGTTGAACGCGACAACGTGCGGGAGCACCACGGCATGCGTGTCCGAGTGCGGCAGCGCGAATGTGCCGCCGAGCACATGGCTGATCTTGTGGTGCAGGCCGGATCCGGCCGCGGCAAAGGCGCTCGCCGCCAGATAGGCGCCCCTGAGCGCATCCTCTCTCCCCGCGAGCGACCTGGGGTCGTCCGCGACCTGCGGCAGCGCGGCAGCAAGCATCCGAATCGCCGTTAGCGAGGTCGCCTCGGCCCGGGCGGTCGCGCCGGGCGCCCAGAACGCATCGACGGCATGGGCCAGGGCGTTCAGTCCGCTGCTGACGCTGAGGCCGCGGGGGAGCGTCCGGGTCAGCTCGGCGTCGTAGAGGACCACGGCGGGCAGTACCCGCGGATCGACCCCGGTGGTCTTCACCCCGTGGTCGACGAGGCCCCAGACGGAGGTGACCTCCGAGCCGGAGTAGGTCGTGGGCACGGCCACGATCGGCAGCATCGGCGGCTCCGGACGGAGCGCGATCGCCTTGGCCAGACCGATCGCCGAGCCGCCGCCGATCGCCACGAGTGCGTCGACGCCGGCGACCGCTCCAGTTCCCGCCGGGTGGAGATCACCATCACTCGTCGGGCGCCCAGCGACGCGAGCACCTCCGGGAGGAGCTCACCGGCCCGCCCGGTGCCGAAGAGCACCCGCTGCGCACCCGCGTTTCCCAGCTTGCGCGGGTGCTGCGCCGCTCCGCGGGTGGCGCACCTCCCGCGCAGCGGCGCACGGCCCGCGCGAGGCCCGGCCGCCCGCGCCTCGGGAGCGGACATCAGCCGGCGACCGGCGCGTGGCGGGCCAGCCAGGTGTGGGCGGCCGCGACATCCGTTGCCGCGATGCCATGCCCGCCGTCGCGAAGGTGCACGTCGACCCCCGCTCCGTGCGCGGTGAACGCCGCCTCGACCGTTTCGACGCTGTGCACAGGGGCCATCGGGTCGCTGCGCCCGCCCAGCAGGAGCACCTCGGTTTCGGTCAGGTCGGTCGCGAGTGCGCGCTCGTCGAGCGGGAACATGCCGGAGAACGCGACCACCCGGCGCAGAGCCTCCGGGTGCAGCAGGGCCGTGGCGAGGGCGATGTTGGCGCCGTTGGAGAACCCGATCGCCACCACCGGGCGGTCGCCGAGCTCATAGTGTGCCCGGGCCCAGGCCAGGAACTCGGCCAGTTCACCGGACCGGCGCACGACATCGTCGACGTCGAACACTCCCTCCGACAGCCGGCGGAACCACCGGTTCATGCCGCTCTCGGTGACCCGCCCGCGCGGGGACAGCACGGTGGCGGTCGGGTCGAGGGCGTCATCGGCCGAGACCGGGACGCCCGCTCGGTAGACGTGCGGCCAGTCGGGGCCAGGGCGGTCGGCGTGGTCCGGCTGCCCGGCGTGGTCCGGCTGCCCGGCTGGGGCCCTCTGACCGGCTGGGGCCTTCTGACCGGCTGGGGCCTTCTGACCGGCCGGGGCCTTCTGACCGTGGGTGGTGTTGGTGTTCATCGTTTCTCCCTGCATGGTGCGCGTTCGTCGGTCTGCTGTCTGCTGTGCTGTGTCGTTGTCGTTGTCGTTGTCGTTGTCGTTGTCGTTGTCGTTGTCGTGGTCGGGGCCGCGCTCGGGTGCGGGGCCGCGGCATCCGGTTGGCGGCCTCGGTTGCTTCCAGCCCAACGCCGCCCTACTCGGCCGAACGCCGCCCTACTCGGCCGAGCGCCGCCCTACTCGGCCGAGCGAGCGCTCGCCACGAGTGCCGGGTTGTTCTCGGTGGGCAGGGTGATCGGCGCGACGGCGTGTTCGATCTGGTCGCGGCTGGGCTCGAGCCACGGCGGCAGCTTCAGAGAACGACCGAGTTCGAGCAACGGCTCGTCGATGTCGAAACCGGGGGTGTCCGTGGCGATCTCGAAGAGCACTCCGCCCGGTTCGCGGAAGTAGATCGACGTGAAGTACTGCCGATCCAGGATGGCCGTGACGCCGTAGCCGCGATCGACGAGCTCGGCGCGCCACTCCTCCTGGGTGGTCTTGTCCGGCACCCGGAAGGCGATGTGGTGCACGGATCCGCCGGCGGTCAGCCCCACCTGCCCCTTCGGGTCGGCGATGATGTCCACGATGTTGCCCGCGGCGCCGTCGCCGGCACCCACCCGGATGCGATCGCCGGTCTCGGAGAGCACACGCATCCCGAGGTCGCGGGTGAGCACCTCGACCGTGCCGGTCGGGTCTGCCACGGTGAGCACCGACGAGTGCTGGCCGCGCACCGCGTACTCGGCGGGCACGGATGCCGAATCCCACGGGTTGCGCGGATCCACCGTCGACGACGCCACGAGGTCGAGCTGCAGGCCGTCGGGGTCGCGCAGTGACAGGCGTTCCTCGTCCGAGGATTTCGGGGCGAGTGTGGAGTCCACGCCGAGGGCACGGAAGTGATCGGCCCACCAGCCGAGGCTGCCGGCCGGAACCGAGAACGCGGTCGAGGTGGACTGGCCGGAGCCGGCACGTCCGCTGGAGATGCCGGTCCAGGGGAAGAAGGTGAGCAGCGAGCCGGGCCGGCCCGCGTCGTCGCCGTAGTAGAGGTGGTACGTGCCCGGGTCGTCGAAGTTCACGGTCTTCTTGACCAGGCGCAGGCCGAGGCCCTGCACGTAGAAGTCGATATTGCGCTGCGGCGCACCGGCGATGGCGGTGACGTGGTGCAGTCCGGAGGTGTGCATGGTCATGATGTCCCTTTCTGGTGGTGACGCTGACTTTCATGCAAACGCATGCTTTCGTGATTTCATTCCCGCCGATTGGACAGCTCGTGGCTGCCGAGTTGGCCTCGATCGCATGCCGAGCGCGGCCGTCTCTCACCCGAATAGGGCATTTCGCTCCCGGGTGAACGGGAGCAGGATGGGAATCCAACTCTGATCAGGCAGGAGGTTGGTGAGATGACTGATGCAGCGTCGAACGACTCCGGCGAGAACTACGGCCAGCACGGCGACGAGGATGCCGGGCGCGCCGACGCCTACGAGGTCTACAACCCTCCGGCCGACCGCTTCCTGATCGCGCAGATGTGGTGGATCGCCAGCGAACTGGTGCGCCGGCATCCGCACCTCCGCATCTCAGGGGTGGAGGTCGACGAGGGAACCCGACTACTGATCGTTCACGACGAACAGAACGCCATGAGCATCCAGTGGGATCTCGTGGGCGGCTGTAAGTTCCTGGTCAACGGGGTCGTGAACAAGATCAGCTGGATCGAGATGATGGCCGCGCTGAGCCCGCACGACATCGTGCGGCGGATCGAGGTGGCGACCGGGCTCGGTATCCCGCAGGCGACGCCGGTCACGACGAAGCGCGCCCTCACCTACCGCCTGATCGCGAGCGCTCTGGCCACGGCCACCAACGACCGGCAGGGCTGGTATGCCGTGCCGGCACCGATGCTGCATCACGAAGACCTGGCGGCACCCGGCTGCGACCACTTCCGCACTTTCCCGTCGACCGTCGAGGCCCGCGCCCGCTACGTGGCGATGACCATCGAGGAGTTCGACGCGGGCAGTCGAAGCGTCTACTTCTTCCAGCCGTTCTGGGTTCTGCTGCGCGACCTGGACCCGGTCGCGATTTTCGACGCGGCGGGCGTGATTCACACGGTTCGCGGAGCCACCGACCTGATGCCGGTGTACGAGCGAACGCATCGCACGCTCTCGATCACGACCGTGCAGGTGCTGGGGGCCTACCTGCCCTAGCCGATGCGGCCGAGGGCGGTGAGCTTGGCGTGCAGCGTCGAATCGCTGGGCTCGACGACGTGCGTGCCGTCGGGGAACGCGATGACGGGGATCTGGGTGCGCCCACTGATGGCGTGGGCGCGGTCGGCGCCGTCCTCGACGCTCTCGAGATCCACGTAGTCGTAGTCGATGTTCAGCACATCGAGCAACTTCTTCGAGCGGCGGCAGTCGCCGCACCACTGGGCGCCGAACATCGTGATGCGGGATTCGGGGGCTGCGGGAGCGGTGGCGTCGGTCATCCGGCCAGCCTAGGTGTGCCTGGCTGACCGTTCTCTGGGCGCCGCGTGTGGTCGCCCGGGTCGGTCGTCCGCGGGTGCGGTGTTCGCCTGGTCTGGGTGCCCGCCCGGGTGGGGTGCTCGCCGGGACGCTCGCCCGGGTCGCGCGCCCGGGTCGCGCGTCCTCGCGGCCCGCCGTAGTGAAGCGGGCCCGCGTTCCACCGCGCGCCCGCTTCCGAAGGGCGGGCCGTGACGGATGCGTGCCACCGGAAGCGGGCCGTGACGGATGCGCCGGGCTAGCCGATCAGGGTCAGCATGAGCCGGGACTCCTCGAGCGCCTCGACTTCGTGCACGAGTGACACGTCGAGGCAGAGCAGAGCGCCCGGGACGAGGTCGGTGACCTGTCCGCCGGCGGTGACGCGCAGGCATCCGTCGAGGGCCTGCATCAGCAGGGCCTTGGGTGCGCGGTGTTCCTTGAGCACGTGTCCCGCGGCGAAGGTGAGCACGACCACTCGTGCCCCCGGGGAATTGAACACGGTGGCGTGCCCGAGCCCGCCCGGAGCCACGACGGCGTCGGCGCGCACATCGGGAATGAACGTGATCGGGTTCGGAGAGTTGTCCATGCCTTCACGTTAGCCCCGAGTACCCGTCCGTGCCCGCGTTCGTGCCCCCGTGCCGGACCGTTCCCACGTGCCGGACCGTTCCCACGTGCCCGCGTGCCCGCGTGCCCACGGCACTCGCCAGCGTCGCGGCCCTCGTTTCGGAAGCGGGCGCGGGTTCTAACGTGCGCCCGCTTCCGTAGTGCGGGCCGCGAGGCATCCGCGCCTCGGGACCACGCGGGCCACAAGCGACCCGCGTGCCGCGATCAACCCGCG